>Ga0316204_10001733_pt1 | contig 55728 bp, 53 predicted proteins | sample 6monrhotite_MG_2_FD_205661 | JGI IMG/M metagenome (GOLD analysis project Ga0316204, IMG submission 205661) | Microbial mat bacterial communities from mineral coupon in-situ incubated in ocean water Damariscotta River, Maine, United States -... | ecosystem: Environmental > Aquatic > Marine >... | reverse complement strand
CACCCCAATTGTTCAAAAGAGAGGATAGTGCTGGGGATAGTACGAAATACCGCGCCAGCACCACGCTGATGATTAAAGGCGTTAACACGAAAACGCGCCAAGTCGGGAATTTCAAACGAAAAATCAACCTCAAGAAATTCTTCATAATCTTTGCGCTGACGATCATTCATGATGTCGTAGATCAAAGCATGCACAGTTTTGTGCTCCATTGCCGGCACATTGATGCGGCGAATCTCGCCATCGACGCGAATCATTGGCGGCTCTCCAGCGGAAAGATGCAAATCAGAGGCATTGTTTTTGACACTGAAGGCCAGCAGTTCAGAAATATCCATCGGAGCTCCTGCAATACGTTTTATTTTTGAACAATGTTTATTGAATATTTATTCTTGGTAATTGATGAAACCGCGCTACCGCAACTCATAACGACCGTTAGTGTAGAATTCTTGATAATTCCGGCACATTGGCGCGTGCCGCACAACATACCGTAAATTAAAGTAAATTGACCATGCCTGAGAATTGCCCCGGCAGCAAGACAGACATCGCACAACACTTGCGCAGGCTGGTGGCGCGAGTACGCCTTGCCGAACAAACATACGGGCGCGAGCCAGGCTCCGTGCAAATTTTACCGGTGAGTAAAACCCGCTCAGCGCAAAACTTGACTGAAGTGGTAACACTGGGCTTGCCGGGAATTGGCAACGCTTTCGGTGAAAATTATCTGCAGGAAGCCGAGGGGAAAATAACACAATTGGCCGGCCTGGGCTTGCAATGGCACTTCATTGGACCAATCCAGTCCAACAAAACCCAAGCCATTGCGCGTTTGTTTCAGTGGGTACATAGTGTGGACCGGATAAAAATTGCCCGGCGACTCAGTGATCAACGCCCCGCCGGTTTACCACTGCTAAATGTGTGTTTGCAGGTGAATATCAGTGGTGAAGCCAGTAAATCCGGGGTGAGTCTTGCTGCACTCCCAGCATTGGTCGAACAAGTGGCCGTGCTGCCGAATTTACGTTTACGCGGATTGATGGCCATTCCAGCAGCCAGTGGGAACATCGCTACGCAACGGGCAGCCTTTGCAGCAGTACGTAAAGCCTTTTATTCAGAGAGTCTCCCTCCAAGTAAGGCAGAGCCAGAATGGGATACCTTGTCCATGGGCATGTCCGCAGACCTGGAAGCAGCGATCGCCGAAGGAGCCACCATCGTGCGCATTGGGACCGATATTTTTGGCCCGCGTGTACCGCAAACTACTGTGGATTGACTAAGCCATGCTGTTAATTGAGAACACCCTCTAATTTTTAGGTGTACAGTAACAGTGTAGCTACTCAGACTACCTTTGAGTTGTTCGAGGACAAGGAAAAACAGAGAATTTGCAAATGTCGAATGAACGTTTTTAACGCCGTCATCAGGCAACTCATAAGGTAAGCTTGTTTTTATTAATAATCTGGTGAACCATTACCCATTATGAAACAGACTAAATTGACATTTATCGGCGGTGGCAATATGGCCACCAGTCTCATTGGCGGTCTGCTGGCAGACAAACTGCCAGCAAATCAAATTACAGTGGCCGACCCCACAGCCAGCACCCGTGATTCTCTAGCGAGTCATTTTGGTGTAAATACCGAAGAAGACAATGCGATAGCCATTGCCGACGCAGACGTGGTGGTGTTAGCGGTCAAACCCCAGACACTACAGTCAGTGGCCGAAGCACTGGCGCCGGCTGTGCAAAAATGTCGACCACTAGTGGTGACCATTGCTGCGGGCATTCGCAGTGCCGACCTTAACCGTTGGCTCGGTGGCAAAACCGGTGATGACGTCGCTGTAGTGCGTGCCATGCCCAATACCCCTGCGTTATTACAAACCGGAGCCACAGGCTTGTTCGCCAACGCGCAGGTAAGTGAAACACAACGCGACCTGGCGGAATCCATTTTACGTGCTGTAGGGCTCACGTTGTGGGTGGAAAAAGAAGACCAAATGGATGCGCTGACGGCCTTATCCGGCAGCGGCCCAGCCTATTTTTTCCGGATCATGGAAGCCATGGAAACTGCTGGTACCGAGCTGGGGCTTTCCGCAGAAACTGCACACCTACTCACCTTACAGACTGCCCTGGGTGCCGCCAAGATGGCACTGGAAAGCAATGAAGCGATAGATATTCTGCGCAAACGGGTAACCTCTCCCGGAGGCACCACGGAGCAAGGTCTGCGGGTGATGGAAGAATGGAATATCGACGGCTTAATGGCCCAGGTGCTCACGGCAGCGTCTGAACGCTCCCGGGAATTAGCCAAATCGTTGGGCGAAACAAAATAGTGGAGGGAATATGATAGGAGGCCCCTACGCCGGTAATGCCGGGGTATTTTTGGTACAAACCCTGTTTGGGCTGTACATGGGTGCAGTATTGCTGCGTTTTTTACTGGCTGTGGTACGCGCCGATTTTTACAACCCCATCTCTCAGTTTTTAGTAAAAGTAACCAATCCGATATTGGCGCCATTGCGGCGGATAATCCCCAGTCTGAGAGGCATCGATGTGGCCTCACTAGTACTATTACTGATTTTGCAGATTCTGGAACTGCTGGCAGTGGGACTGATCAACGGAGTAAGTTTTCAGCCCATCGGTTTGGTAATACTGGCGGTAGCGGAGTTGCTATCATTATTATTTCAGATTTATTTTTTCACTATTTTGATCCAGGTAGTACTTAGCTGGGTGAGTCCGGGAGGCCACAACCCTGCTATAGCTTTACTATATAGCCTTAACGAACCTTTACTGGGTCGGGCACGACGTATCCTGCCCCCAATTCATGGTTTTGATTTGTCACCGATTGTAGCGATGATTGTTATTCAGCTACTGACGATTTTGCTGGTGGCACCGGTCAGGGATCTTGGTCGAGGTCTGGCCTTTGGTTGAGACTGTACCAGGGCCTGTATAGCAGTCTCATTATCACCTGTTGTTGAAATTCTCACTTTCTACGCACCCTCGCTACCTATACCAATATTTCTAAAAGATCTACAAAAATAACCGTTTACACGGTATTTTTGGCCGTTGGTCGAAACGTGGGGAATTATCGTTTTTCATCAACAACATGGACTAAACTTCCCCGATCGTTGGCCGTTAATTGATAGCGAGATGTTGGCCGTGTACGGTATTTTCGGCCCTGCGCGGACTTTAATGAGTCAATTTGGGTAAAAACGGGATGGCAAAAGACCAGTTTACAGAACAATTAGAAGCCTACAGTCGCTGGAAAGAAGACATTATCAGCCACATAAAAGCCTACCGGGAATGGCTGTCGGAACACGACATGAGCACCCCGGAAGATGATTTGCGCATGTACGAAATTCTTGACGCACTGGACTCGGACCGCATTACCATTGGCTTTGCAGCCGAGTTTTCACGGGGCAAGACCGAACTGATCAACTCAATCTTTTTTGCCAATTACCAGCGCCGCCTACTGCCCTCTTCAGCCGGACGCACCACCATGTGCCCTACGGAACTGTTTTACGATGCCAAAGCGGAAAAGCCCTATATCCGCATGTTACCTATCGAAACCCGCCTCGAAGACACTAGCATCAGCGAATACAAACAAGACCCAAACAACTGGATCAACACCGACCTGGATGTAGATTCACCAGAGCACATGGTGGAAGCCTTCAAGGAAATTGTAAAAACCAAGTCAGTGCCTGTCGAGAGCGCCATTCAGTTAGAATTGTATAGCACGGAAGAACGTGAACAGTGCGAAATCCCCCCGGTGAGTATTGAAATCCCCATGTGGCGCCATGTGATGATCAGCTTCCCCCATCCATTGCTGAAACAGGGACTGGTGATTTTGGATACCCCAGGATTAAACGCTATGGGCTCCGAACCAGAGCTGACGATGGACATGTTGCCCAATGCACAAGCCGTTATTTTTGTGCTCGCGGCCGATACCGGCGCCACCAAAACCGACATGGAAATCTGGCGTCAGCACGCTCAGGCATTTCGTGAAAACAAGGAAAATGGTGGTCTCATTGTCGTACTGAACAAAATTGATACCCTGTGGGATGAGCTACAGGATGAAGCCACCATCAATGCCAACATTCAAAAACAGGTGGATAAAACCGCAGAAATGCTCAATATTGAAGCCCGCACGATCTATCCAGTATCTGCACAAAAAGGGCTGTTGGCACGCGTGAAAGGCAATGAGGAATTGCTGGAAAAAAGTGGCTTGCTGGCCCTGGAGGCCACTCTGTCGGACGATGTATTGCCCGCAAAACAACATCTGGTACGCGAAAATATCGTCTCACGCATTGGTTCCATGGTGGAAACCACCCGAGGCGTATTAGTGGAACGCCATGAAGCAGTGCAACAACAACTGGATGAACTTCGCTCCCTATCGGGGAAAAGCGCAGATGTGCTGATGGAAACCATGCAAAAATTGCGTACCGAACAGAGCATTTACCAGAAGGACGTGGAAAATTTTCAGACCAGCCGTCATGTATTGAAACGGCAACTGATCGCACTGATTGAAGCCCTAGGGCTGGACTCCTTGGATCATTTGATCACAAAAACGCGCACCGATATGGTCGATAGCTGGACCACACATGGCCTGAAAAATAACATGAAAAGATTTTTTGAAGGCACACGGGATAACATGACCCAGGTAAATTATCAGGTCGAAAAATCCAACGGCATTGTGCAATCGATTTATGACCGTTTCCGCGACGAACACGGCTTCACTGACCTCAACCCCACACTGTTTACCACTGCGCGCTACAGTCGCGAATTGGATCAACTCTACAAAAAAGCTGCTGATTTCAGAGACAGCTCCATGACCACCATGACTGAGCAAAGCTTTGTCGTAAAAAAATTCATTGTCTCGCTAGTGAGCCATGCACGGAATATTTTCTTCCGCGCCAATCAAGATGCCGAAGACTGGGCGGGTACTGTAATGCGCCCCCTGGCAGCACGTATTAAAGAGCGCAAAATCCAATTGGAAAAACGTCTAGCCAATTTACAGAAAATTAAAAACTCCCGTGAAAAACTCACTGACAATATTGCCGGCCTGGAAAACCAGAGCAAAGAATTAATGGTTCAGCTGGACACCATCAACGGCGTGCTTGAATCTGTGAATACGCCATTGCCCCCATTGCAAACTACCAACCAAAAAGCGGTTGCTGCGTCCTGATTTTCTCTTTTTTGTGCCTATACCCTAACCACTTTCCCTACATTTACTGCCACATACCAAGCCGCCACATAGAGCGGCTTGGTATTTTTATATTTATTTATTTAAATACGCATACAGATTGAATCTCCCTATGCATAGATAAAAAAATCAAGGGCAATAAGATAAACTTTATTCCTGAGAAAAAAACATGGTTGACATTGATGAGATTATTCACGATGGTTAAATCAGGCTTGAGGGCCATCAATGCAGTGGGGGGTGACCGTGCGTAAAAATAAAGTATACAAAAACAGCTTTTTCAAGATCCTGCAAATAACAGGTATTTTTCTTTTTCTATGTGGCTTCAGCCAAGCCGGTGAACCGCAGATTTTTGGCATCTACACGGTACACTACAACGCATTTAATACCGATACATTACAGCCTGAAATGGCCGCCGCATACAATATTATACGCAGTAAAAATCGTGGAATGGTGACCATTTCGGTACTTAAAAAAACCGACTCGGGTAATGAGCCGGTACGTGCAAGCATTTCTATCAACGCAAGTAACCTCACCGGGCAATTTCGTACCTTAAAAGTACGTGAAGTAAACGAAAATAATGCGGTCTATTATTTAAGCGAATTTCATGTAGCCCATGAAGAAATGTTGAACTTTACGCTACAAATTCTTCCTGAAGCTAGCACCAAGCCCATCGCGGTCAGCTTCCGGCAAAAATTCTTTACGCAGTAGGCCCACTCATCCGTAGCCTGTGATTACGTGCGGCTACTGGTGAGCAACGAAGATTCCCTGTTGACTAGGGGAGTCTGTCCGGGAATAGCAAAACCAGCAAAATCGTAATTTTTAACTCTTTATTTATCAGTAAGTTAAAAATTTATATTTTCGAAAAATTGAGTGCTCGGACAGACTCCTAGTACACCATCAAGCTTAGGGTGAAAACCTGCTGTAAAAAACCATTCTGGCCCGCTCAAGATTTAGGTGAAAAACCCGCTATCTGTCCATTAGGGCTCGTTATATTTGGCACATTGCCAATGGTAAGTAATTTTTCAACCTAAAAAATCAGTTGGGTACAGAAAAGCCATACAGAGTGATGTGCATAGTGAACTCAAAAATTGCGTGATCGCCTCCGTGGACTTCTGTGATTCAACTATTTTTTCAGGTTTAATGCCCGCTGGTTGACTGTAAGCAAATAAAAAATGCGCATAAAATTATCAACCCGATTGATTTTACTGATTGTGGCACTGCAAATATTGATGCTGTTTCTATTAGTGTGGAATAGCAGCAGACTAACAACAGATAATCATGTAGAAATGTATGAAAGTATGCTGAAATCCGAAAACCACTTGTTATCAAAAGCACTGGTTCCTGGTCTTGTTTATAATGACACCGTAGTTTTACAAGACGTATTCAGTCAGTTTGCGGGATTTGACAAACTGATTTACGCAGAAGTAAAAGGACAACAGGGCCATATTATTGCAAGATTGGGAGAGCCACCGACCAACAGAAAAACAGACAAAAATTACAAATCCGCATTATCAGACGATGTGTTTGATGTTGAAATGCCAATGCGTTTTGAAGGCAGGATACTGGGCCATTTGCGGCTTGGCTATTCGCTTTCTGCAGCAAAAATATTAATCCAGAAAACACGATTACAGAATTTATTGACGGCTTTGTTGGGCGTAGCAATCACTCTCTCGGCAACATTATTAATCGCTTTATATTTCACACGCAATCTGCGTCAACTGGAAGAAGGTGCAAAAGCCTTGGCCCAGGATCAACTGGATTACAGAATTGTATCCAACAGCAAAGCTGGAGTGGGAGAACTTGCATCTACGTTTAATCATCTTGCCCAGCACCTCAGCGAAACCAGGCTAGCGTTAATAAAACAACATGATGCCTTGGAACGTGAAACTCGTTTCATGCAGGCATTGTTGGATGGTATCGATGCAGTAGTGATGGAAGCCCGCCCGCCAGGCTATCAATTCACCTTTGTCAGCCGAGAAGCACAAAACCTCATGGGTTATCCTGTATCGGATTGGTTAAAACCAGACTTCTGGGCGAGTCATGTTTTTTCCGCAGATAAAAGCTGGCTGGAAGAAACAATTGCCGTGCATACAAAAAAAGGGGAATCATTTACGGTTGATTTTCGCATGACACATCATCAGGGACATGATTTATGGGTAAGAGCCATCAACAGTGTTGAACTGGATGAGGAAAACAAGCCTATTATGCGCGGTCTGATTATGGATATTACCGAGCAAAAAACTGCAGAAGATCGCATCGTCTATTTAGCCGAGCATGATTCGTTAACCGGACTGATCAATCGCCGCCGCTTCCAAAAAGAACTTGAGCGAGCCACTTCTTATTCACAACGCTATCAGCAACAAGGTGCCGTATTATTTATTGATCTCGATCAATTTAAATATGTAAACGATACTTATGGCCACCAATACGGTGATGAATATTTGCTGGATGTATCACGCAAGCTGTCTCAGGTATTGCGACGCACAGATATCCTTGGGCGTCTTGGTGGTGATGAATTTGGAGTCGTTATTCCCAAATGTAGTTTTGAAGAGGCACATACCGTAGGTATGGCATTGTTAGGCACATTAACGCAAGAAAGCCTGAAGCATAATGGAAAAATTATTCCCGTTAGTGCAAGCATTGGTATTGCCCTGTTTCCATCACAAAGTGCGGTGCCCAGTGATTTGTTGGCGAAAGCTGATGCCGCCATGTACACCGCAAAACGGAAAGGCCGTGGTCAGGTACATGTCTTTAGTGAAGATGATATGGAACTGTGGAACATGCAGGCAAAAATTCATTGGGAAGAACGTATTCGCTGGGCATTGAAGGATAAACGTTTTGAACTTTATTATCAGCCAGTAGTGGAAATACGCTCAGGATTGATTACTCATTACGAAGCCCTATTGCGCATGCGAGGTGAAGATGATGAAATAATTAGGCCAAGCGCCTTCATTGAAACGGCAGAACGTTTTGGCCTGATTCGTAAGATTGATCGATGGGTGGTAAATGAAGCGATAAAAACACAAGCGGGTAGCATCCGACGACATAAACCTATCAGCTTGGCCATCAATCTGTCAGGCAGACACTTTGGTAATGTCGACATGTTGGAATTTATTCAGGAAGCAATTCAAACTTATGGTGCTGATCCTCAAAGCCTGATGTTTGAAGTAACAGAAACCGAAGCTGTGGAAAATCTTTCCAAGGCACGTGAATTTATTGATGCATTACGTAAAATTGGTTGCAAATTTGCGTTAGACGATTTTGGCATTGGTTTTTCATCATTTCATTATTTGCGGAACTTACCCGTAGACTATATAAAAATCGATGGCAGCTTTGTACGAAACCTTCATGTGGATAGCGATGATCGTTTATTTGTCAAAGCTATTGTGGATTTAGCAAAAGGCTTACACATTCCATGTGTTGCCGAGTTTGTGGAAAATGGCCAGATTATTGAAATCTTATTGGAACTCGGTGTGGAACTGGGTCAGGGCTATCATATTTCAAAACCTATGCCTGAATTTATTGATGGACAGATTGTCGATATTTTATAGATGGTAAATAGTACCTGTTCGCTGATGCAAAAAATCATTAGGAACGCGCACGAAATAACTTCCCTGTTTAGCACCCAGATTTAGTGCGTATTCGTTCGTTCTGATTGGACAAAAGTATAAGAATAGTGGTTCTATTTCGAGTTTTTATGATTGAAGAACGGGCGCCACTAAAAGCAGGCGCTTTTAGGCGACAGTAGGTACTTTAGGCAAAGCCGGGATGCGAAACAGGGAAGTTATTTCATGCGCATTCCTTAGCCATAGTCAATAATGAGTGGCGCATGATCTGAAAACCGTTCAGTCTTATAAATGCTTGCATCTTTAATCGTATCGCTTAGCGCTGGCGTGACAATCTGATAATCAATACGCCAACCGACATTATTCGCCCATGCCTGCCCCCGATTAGACCACCATGTATATTGCTCTGCCTGTTGATTGACGACACGAAAAGCATCAACGAAACCCATGGGGCCAAAAAGCGTATCAAGCCATGCACGTTCTTCTGGCAGACAACCAGAGTTTTTCTGGTTGCTTTTCCAATTCTTGATATCAATTTCCTTATGCACGATATTCCAGTCACCGCATAACACAAATTCACGGCGTTGGCGACGCATGGCCTTGAGCTTGTCAGTAAAGCGCTCCATAAAACTGAATTTGATTTGCTGGCGTTCCTCTTTAGATGAACCAGATGGTAAATATAACGAAACAATACTGAGTTTACTGCCATCTTCCCGAGTAAAATCTGCCTGAATAAAGCGCCCTTCGGCATCCATGTCTTCAAAGCCTTCGCCCAGACCACGAATAATACGATCCGGTTTTTGTCGCGAATAAATAGCAACGCCGCTATAGCCTTTTTTTTCGGCATCAAAATAATAACAATGATATCCGGTGGGATAAAAATCATCGGCCTCCAACTGGTCTTCCTGTGCCTTGGTTTCCTGAATGCAAACCAGATCGGCATCTTGTTTTTTTAGCCAGGTAAAAAACCCTTTTTTTTCAGCGGCACGAATACCATTGACGTTGGCAGTGATAATTCTCATACAAACTCCGACAGTGTGTTTTATGCATTATAACTGCAGGCTTGCCGGTATGGGTGGAATATAGGGTATAATTTTGCCCTTTGAATTTCAGTCAGGATCGTTATATGCAAGCCTATCAACAGGAGTTTCTCGATTTTGCCATTGAGGTCGGTGTACTGCGCTTCGGCGAGTTCACGCTTAAATCAGGGCGTGTCAGCCCTTATTTTTTTAACAGTGGTCTATTTGATACAGGCGTGAGCCTGGCACGACTGGGACGCTATTATGCGCAGGCCATTATTAATTCAGGCATCGAGTTTGAAATGATTTACGGCCCTGCTTACAAAGGTATCCCATTGGCCGCCAGTCTGGCCATTGCATTGGCCGATAAACATGGCCGGAATGTGCCTTATTGTTTTAATCGCAAAGAGGCAAAAGACCATGGCGAAGGTGGCATGATTGTTGGCGCGCCACTAAAAGGTCGGGTGCTGATCATTGATGACGTGATTTCTGCGGGCACTTCTGTGCGCGAATCTGTGAATATCATCCAGGCTGCTGATGCCACCCCTGCGGGTGTGGTGATTGCGCTGGATCGTCAGGAACGCGGCCAGGGTGCAACATCAGCTATCCAGGAAGTAGAAAAAGATTATGGGTTACACGTTGCCAGCATTGTACGATTACAGGAGTTAGCAGAGTTTCTGAATGAAAAAGGCGATCAGGCAGAGCCATTGAAGGCTATTGAATCGTACCGGGAACAATATGGAATTTAATGTAAATTTAAAAATTACCAAATTAATTATTTTTAATAATCGTCATCAATTTTTATTTTAGAGGAGAAAATGGTTATGAGTCATCAGTACATGTTACCCGGATCAGTAGCGTTGTTTTTACTGACAGCGGTATCGACAGGAAATGCAGCAGATCCACAGGTTGTTGACAATAGCTGGAAGGGCAATGTGGAGTTGGGCATAGTCACCACCACCGGTAACACCGAAACGGAAACCATCAACGCCAAAGCCAAGGCAGTCACTGAACGGGAAAAATGGCGGCATACCGTTTTTATTGAGTCACTCAACAGCTCCAATGACGGTGATACCACAGCAGAACGTTATGTTGTCAACGGTCAAAGTGATTATAAATTTGGCGAATATAATTATTTCTTTGCCATGGTTAACTACGAAAATGCCCGTTTTAGTGGCTACGACTACCGTGTCAGCGAAGCGCTGGGTTATGGTCGACGGGTAATTCATAAAACCGCCTTGACCCTGGATCTGGAAATCGGTCCCGGTGCACGACAAAGTAAACTGGAGACAGGTGGCAGCGAAGATGAACTCACCGTACGTGGCGCGGCAAAACTGGCCTGGAAAATCAGTGATACCAGCACGTTCACGACAGATTTAAACACGGATATTGGCGAAGATACCACCGTCACAAAATCAGTGACCGCATTAACAGCACGGGTTAATAGCAGTCTGGCAACAAAGATTACTTACACTATCAAAAATACTTCAGACGTACCCGTTGGTGTTGAAAAAACAGATACCGAAACAGCAGTGACTCTGGTGTATTCTTTCTGACAATTTGAAAAAAATCATGCTGTAATTTGGTAACATTCTGCCACCAGAACGGCTGACATTTTATGTTGGCCGTTTTGTTTTTGTGCAGGAAAAAACATAGGCTCAATATTCAACCAATACAACATCTTACCGAAGCCATTTAGCATCTGTGATGAGTCGTGCCTAAAACTCAAAACGCGCACCTACGGCAAAGTAATAGTCTTCATAGCTGTCCCGCCCTAATGTGGTTGCCGTCTGGATGAAAGCCGCATTCCCGTCTGGAAAGACAGCCGACAAACCCAGACCGATGCCAAAGAAGTCCCGGTCCGGATTATCGGTCTTAAACTGGAAACTGGTGCCAAACTGGTCATTAACAAACTGACCTTTAATGTTAACCGCATTGCCTCTGAACTGATGTTGCCAATCCAGATCAAACTGTGGCAGTAACACACCCCAGCGGGTGCTATAGGCATAGCTGAGTTGCAAACCAAGGCTACTCATAAAAGAATCAGACCGCTGCTCTTCAATGGAAAGATTTAATCCGCCAGCACCGGTTTCGCTGTAAGCGTCAATGATTGAGTCTGCATAGTCGAGCTTCGCTTTTATGCCAGACACCCAGCCATGCCTGGCGTAAAATTCATAACCGCCGCCAATACTCAATGCCAGTAGTTGGACATCAGGTTTGCTCTGTGCTTGTGCGTTGACGGGATTGTTGTTTAATACAAAGCTAATGTTTCGCGTGGAATCATAATGATGGCGGCTATAAGATAGAATTCCATCGAGATAAATGTTTTGGGAAATATAATACGTACCATAAGCTGCAACGTTAAAGCCTTCAACTTCCAGATCACCCGAGTTGTTGTCAATATCCACATCACTGTCGGCAAATCCCACAGCACCGCCCGCTATTAGTTCCCGTGAAAATTGATAGTCAACGCCAATGGTGGTACCCAGGGTGTTAATAGTGAAGCCATCTTCCTAAAAACATGCCGGAATGACCGTGTTCTCAGTAAAAATGCTAACAAAGTGATTCAGCCCTTAATTCACATTTACGATCTTTATCATCTTCACCAGCTTCGTCACACTATAAGTAGGAACTGACTGGACTGGAAAATAGGCATGATCCTTATCCACACCTATCATCAATAATAATCGAACGCAGCAAGCTATGGGGAAAGAACCCTCAGAGATTAAAGTATGAATTTAGATACAACGTATCGTGGCTCTGTCAATGCGTAAGTTCTAAACTTATTCAACCAATAATCAACTTCAGCCCCACGGCAAGAGTCAGAACCTCAAATGCCCGTTTGATCCAGCGATTGCCACAGGTAATAGCCAGATGCGCACCGATATAACCCCCGATCAACGAACCCAGTAATAATGCAGGCAACCACTCCCAGCGAATTTCACCGATGAGCCCCAATGTGATTGCACCGCTGCCATTCCAGAACAACCCCACAAATACCAACGTGTGGGCAACAGCAGTTTTGTAATCCAGCCCGAACCAACGCACCAGCCACAAGGTAACAAACAATCCCGTGCCAGAAGTCAGCGAACCATTGAGAATACCGATGCAAAACAACACAGCACCACCCAACAAATAATGTCTGGGGGATTGTGTTATTTGGGTAACAGACTGTCCTAATTCGGATTTAAAAACAGAATACAGACCCAACCCTACGGTCAGCAAACCCAACGCAATTTCTGCGTTACGATCAGGCACAAACAAAATAACACTGGCACCAATCACCACACCGGGAATCCCAAAGCTGACAATAAATAGTGTCAACCGACGTTGCAGGTTACCTTCGCGTAGATTACGAATGGTGGCACCCACGCCCAGCGCCACGCTGGCCACTTTATGAGTCGCTAACGCCACACCAAAGGGCAGGCCCAAAAAGATCAGCACCGGAAATTGCAACAGACCCGCACCGCCACCGGCGAAGGCAGAGAAAATATTGGCCACCAGTGAAATCAACAACAACAGTGATTGGGTAAGCCAGTCCACCTTGTTTTAACGGGAAGTCAGATGTTGGAAGGAAACAGGCTGACGGATAACAAGGCCCATTGTTGTTCCCAGCGTTCCAGTGGTGATTGTTGAAAGCCACTACGCACAAATTGATTCATTCGCCCTTCCGCTGTGGCCAGCAACAAATTGGCAATGGCCGCGGAAGGATGTCCCACCGGCAATTCGTTTTTGCTTTCCGCTTCGCGCAGAATTTGTTTGAGCTGGGTTTCCAGCCGATCATAAAATTGGGTGATACGCACTCGCAATCGGTCGTGTTCACCCGTAAGTGCATCACCTACCAAAATACGCGACAGGCCGGGGTTTTTTGCAGAAAAACCCAGTAGCACAGCCAGCAACTGCTGACAGCGATCACGGGCAGCGGCATGATCTGTAAGAATACGATTGATCAGACTGAAAATTATATTTTCTATGAATTCGATCAATGCCTCGAACATCCGGGCTTTGCTGGGGAAGTGGCGATACAATGCCGCTTCCGACACACCGACTTCTTTTGCCAGCGCAGCAGTGGTGATGCGTTGACCGGGCTTGCTTTCCAGCTGACGCGCTAACGCCTCGAGAATTTGCTGAGCACGATTTGATAGGGGATTTTCGGTCACTGATAAATGCCTCGCACAGCCTGCAACAGAGTGATACTCAGTTGTGGTTTAAATAAATATCGCGTTCAATTTTATATTATTGGATGTTGTCGGAAGTCTTCGTAATTTTTCTGAAATGACTTCGCATTTATACAGTTTCGCTTGAGTGAAACCGTTGAAAGAGATGGTTCACCTTTAGCCAAATGCTCAAGCACAGCACCTCAACCTGACAACATATGCATCAGACAGCCTTCCAAAATTGATAATAATGTCGGCAAACTCAAAGGCGATTGTGATTTATGTCCTTCTTGAGCGTATCAAGGTACCCACACCCTCATCGGTAAAAATTTCCAGCATCACTGCGTGTTGTACCCTGCCATCAATAATATGTGCGGTGCCTACACCCGCCTGCACAGCTTCCAGCGCGCAGCGAATCTTCGGCAGCATACCACCGTGAATCGTGCCATCAGTAATGAGTTCGCTGACCCGGTCCGCACCCAGGCCAGTAAGCAATACACCCTCTTTGTCCAACAGCCCAGCGGTATTGGTCAGCAATATGAGTTTTTCTGCATGCAGGGTTTCCGCCAGTTTACCTGCCACCAAGTCGGCATTGATATTATAAGATTGACCATCCGCACCCACACCAATGGGCGCGATCACCGGAATAAAATCGCCGCTCACCAACATATTCACCACAGCGGGATCGATACTGGTCACCTCACCCACATGACCAATATCGACGATCTCCGAAGCATTCATTTCCGGTGCCGTTTTTTCAAATGTGAGTTTGTGCGCGCGGATCATGTCACCGTCCTTGCCAGTGAGGCCCACGGCATTACCCCCCCTTTGGTTGATAAGATTGACAATTTCTTTGTTTACCAACCCACCCAACACCATCTCCACCACATCCATGGTTTCGCTGTCGGTAACCCGCATACCCTGCACAAAAGTGGATTCCTTACCGATGCGCTCCAACAGCTTGCCTATTTGTGGGCCGCCACCATGCACCACCACAGGATTGATACCCACGGTTTTCATTAGCACAATATCACGTGCGAAACTGTCTTTTAGATCGTCATCCACCATGGCATTACCACCGTATTTGATGACGATAGTCTTGCCAGCGAAGCGCTGAATATAGGGCAAAGCCTCGGTGAGCACCTGGGCAATGTTCATGGCGGATGTCGCGTTAAGAGTCATGCAGCTATTGTAAGTCGACTGACACAGCTTGGCCATGCCTGATTCATCAGCAGTGCAGATGGCGCTGGTCGGAGTTTATTTTATATTCCTTGTTCCTGTCGAAAACCTCAAGCCAACTCAGTACCGCAAATATTAATCCAGAAAAAACAAACAAAGTATAAAATATGTACACCGACACCCAAGCGTCCCCCGGCTTGCATTACATTTCAAATCGCTAATTTCCACCAAGGTCCAATAAAAAATATGCCAGCGTCAACGCAATCAACGCAAATGCGGATGACATCCATGACCAATAGAACAGTCGTGCTAATAGCCGGTCAAATGCCGTTGTGTGCATGTACAACAAGTCGGGATCTGCATGGAGCGCCCCTGCGGGATTAGCTCTGATTTTTTGTACAATCGCTTTTGGCAGTGACAACGCTTGCGCAGCATTGAGAATATCCATTCCACTTGCGAATTCAATACCTAGAACCTGTTTGGTTTCCGGATTTTTTCTGAGCTTGCGCACGGTGACTTGACCAAAAATGACGAATAAAATTGCTGAGATAAATATCACAGCAAGTATTACCGATAAAATTGTCTGTACCAACGTCATAAGGTGTTTACCCACTCCATAATACTATCGTACACACCTCCACTTTCTTCTTTTACAAAATAATTTGCCCCCATAGAGGCAGCCGCAACCACAACAATAAGCCCCACCCAGCCAACGGGCGTGGCTACAGTCAAAAAAGTCAGCGCTGCGCTACCTGCATAGGCTGCAGCACCTCCAGCCCAAACACTTGCCACAAAACTACCCGACTCAACAAACAATTCCCGTTCCCAGTTGCCATCGGCTTTGTATGTGGTCTGTACATTTCCGATACGGCTGGCGAAATCGATGGCGACTACGCCTGTGCCCAACGCCTTGCCATATTTACTGAACCGGGCCAGCTTTCCCGCCTGGAGTGTGGAAACCAGTTCCAGTTTTTTAATGCTGCGACTACTGCGGGCGATATTCAGGGCGCGGGTACGATTGCGCAAGGGCGTGCCTTTGCGTGAGGCTCTTTGCAATCCGGCTGTCATGCTTAATTCACGCTGAAAGTGTTTTTGCATCTGTTCAAAGGCGGCGCTGACCGCTATGCCTGCAGAGGCTTTTGTTGCACCAGCGGCTCCCTTGCCTTGTGTGACATTTCGATAGGTCAACAGGGTGTCCTGATAACGCTGTACTGCGCGCACAAACTTGTCGCTACGGACAGCGTGAACGGTGCTGGTCGAACCTGCCAAGGCAGAGGTGGTATCGTGCAGCTTTATCATGGTGTCACTGACACCGACGATGTTGTTTTCTCCCAGCGCGGAAGAAAGTGCATGAATGTTTCGTGGGCAGTTGTTATTACGAAGAGCTCGGAGAATCAGTTCTTCGTTGTATGTGATCTGGCCAACGGTGTAGGGCTTATAGGGCAACATGACACCGTCTGATCCGCTGCATTGCATTTCATCAAGGGATTCGCCACACATTTGCTTGAACTGGGGTTTGTTCCAGGTTCGGCTGCTGATGAGTATTTCTGCCATTTCAATGTCCTTTCAGCCCATGGTGCCAATTTATATCAGGCCGTTCGCGATTCTACTACACGGTATTGCCTACTTGCAGATACCTGCCGCTATTCATTTTTTGGCGAACTCGCAAGGTATGTTTGCATACACCTGTAACAGGCCGCTCTTTTTCCTGTTTGTAAATCCAATCTCTACCTTTTAGTTAACCCCATATCTAGATTTACATACTGCAACACCACTCCCAACTCCTCCAACATTTTACGATTATCCAACCGCCGTGATTCCTCAAGATAAGACAACATGCCCGCACTCATCACTTGCTGTGCTTCTTCCCGGCTTATTTCTGGTGGCATGGGTAAATTGTGAGCCTGTGCAATGTCTTTGAAATAGCGCGACATAGTGCCAGGCTGTCCATCAGAAACGTTGTACACTTCGCCGGATTTTCCCCGTTCAGCTGCAATACAAACCTGCGCAAGATCATCCTGATGAATACGATTAGTGTAGGGAGACTCTGCTTCATGCAAAATCGGCAATCCTTGTTTGATGCGCTCGATGGGCAACCGATCGGGGCCGTAGATACCAGCAACACGCAATATAACAATTGGCACACCAGTGCTAACCGACCACTCCTGCACAGCCTGTTCGGCATTCAGCCGTCGTCGGCCACGAGCGGTCTGTGGATTAACAGGGTGAGTTTCGTTAATCCATTTTCCCTGGCAGTCACCATAGACAGCGGTGGTACTGAGTAACACCAGTTTTTCCGGCAGAGTATGTGTTGAAATAGCCGCCAGAAAACGGCGAATCAGCGGGTCACTTTCTCCTTCGCCGGGCGGCGGGGCCAGATAAAATATTGTGGCAGCTGTCGTGGGCAAGGCACCCAGATCATCCGTTGCGAGATCAGCCTGTACGGGTTCGATATCTACCTGTTGCAACCGCTTAATACTTTCCACGCTACGCACCAGTCCGGCAGTCGACATATTTTTTTCACGGCATAAGCCCGCAATACGTTCGCCGATATCACCACAACCCACAATAAACACAGATTTCATAAGTGGTTTACACCTCATATTTCCCGCATAATCGCTGACTTTTCTAGCCTGATTTGGAATCTTCATGACTTTTACCGTTCACATTATGCCTAGCGGCCACAGTTTTGGCGTGGAATCTGGCGAATCTGTTTTGGATGCAGCACTGCGCCATGGTTATGCCTTTCCCTATGGTTGTCGCAACGGCGGTTGCGGTGCCTGCAAGGGCAAACTGCTCGACGGTAGCGTGGATTATGGCACAGATCGCCCACCCGCTCTGAGTGACGAAGATGTCAGCCGGGGTCTGGCACTGTTTTGTCAGGCTCGTGCAACCTCTGATCTAAGCGTGGAAATCAAAGAAATTGGTGCCGCGGAAAACCTGAAAATCAAGACTCTACCTACCAAGGTCACTAAAAAAGAATTCCTGTCTCATGATGTGGTGCGTTTATACCTGAAGCTCCCGGAGACGGAACGCATGCAATTCCGTGCCGGACAGTACATCGACATTCTGCTTCCCGATGGCCGCAAACGCAGTTTTTCACTCGCTAATGCACCCCATGACGATGCGCTTATTGAGCTGCACATTCGCCATGTAGATAGTGGTGATTTTACCAGCTATGTAATGGATGAATTACACGAAAAAGACATTCTGCGCATCGAAGGCCCGCACGGCAGTTTTTTCCTGCGTGAAGAAGCTCGACGACCTTTGATTTTCATGGCAGGTGGCACCGGCTTCGCACCCATCAAGGGCATTATCGAACATGCGCTAGCGGAAGGCTTGAGCCAGCCTATGCATTTATACTGGGGCGTGCGGGAAAAAAGGGATCTTTATCTTGCTGAACTACCACAAAAATGGGCCAAATATTTGCCCCATTTTCATTTTGTGCCGGTTTTCTCGGAATCGACAACAGACTCAGATCAATCTGAAAATATACGCACCGGTTATGTGCATGATGCAATAATTGAAGATTTCCCTGGAGGCATTGCGGAATTTGATGTGTATGCCAGTGGCCCACCGGTGATGGTGCATGCAGGATTTGACGCACTCAAAGAATACGGTTTGGCAGAAGACCGTTATTTTTCTGATGCCTTTGAATTTCAAGCACCTAAAATCAAGTAAAGGTATATCGCCCATAAACCCTGATTTAGTTTTGCAACAGCAAATGGCTTATTTTGTGCTTTCTACCGCTGCTGGTTTTACCGCACTCGCAACGACAACCGCATTCCGTATTTCCGATTCCCGCATTGTCTGATTCGTCAAGGCAATTGCCGGGCTCGTTGCGGGCTCCATAATAATCGGTGTCGTTTGTTCACAGCCCGGCACCAGTCGTAAACCGTCACGAAAACATTCTGCCGCTGCTTCTGTTTCATTCATACGTTCTAATAGATTACCTAACTCGTTATAAGCCTCGGCACTGGGCTGTACATTAACACTGGCCTCCAGGTAACTGCGCGCCTTGCCCCACAATTTATTGCGTAAACTTAAACGTCCCGCCGTTAACAGGGCAACCGCATCCCGCTCATGCTCTATCAGCAACGACTCTACCAAGTCCAGTTGGCGAGAAGGTTCGGCGCTTTCGATTCTTCCGTAGCACATTAACAGCGCTTCACTAAATTGTCGGCGTAACGCATGACGTAATAGTGGTTCCGCTAAATCACTTTCACCCATTGCCAACAGGCGCTGTACATACACCATCAGAACATTTTCTTTTTCCCGAATAAGACTGGGAATGTGCGACCACACATTGGATATATCCGCAAATGAACGTGCCTTTTGCAATAACGCCAAGTGCGCTTGTTGCACCAAATCATCAATGACGTCTGTTTTCATTACTTTGCGTTTACGTAACAAAGGAATAATTTCCAGCAGGTGCTCCCAATCTTCCAGGCGCTGGTACAAACCCGCTAATACTTTTAATACTTGGATATGCTTGGGTGCAAGTTGATGTAAGTGTCTTAACGTTGCAAGACATTGCTCCAGCTGATTGTGTTTAAGCTGTAATTCGGCCTGGGTCAGACCCACAGCAATATCTGCCGAAGGGTGATTTTCATGGGCTAACTTTAAATAGTAATCACGACGCTGATCCGCACCCTGAGCCTGTGCTGCCCGTGCTGCGGCAAGATAATTTAATAAAGAAACATCACTTGATTCAGTATATTTTACTACTTTTTTTTCTGCGCTTTGCCAGTGGCCTTCGGCAAGATCAATTAAACCCTGCGTCAACAATTTTATTGCCTTTTGTTCCCGCCGCTGCTTTTTCCAATGACGCAAATCACGAGGAACTGCAAATACTTTCACCCCTATGCGAATCAGAAAATACAACAGGGAAAAGCTCATTATCAGTGCTACCACCATTAATGCCAACGTGGTTTCTACAGTCCACGTACCCACTGAGAACAGCACATAGCCAGGGTCTTCCATAGCCAATAAGGCAACAATAACAGCCACAAACAACGTGGCCAGACAAAGGAATAACAATTTCACTGTGGTGTTACTCTCAGAGAGGTATTCATTGTCGAGCGCTCATTCATCACAGCACGCAACTCACGCAATGATCCACTGACATCCGGTATCGTTGGCTGCAATTCAATCGTGCGCAGATTTTCTACCGTTTTCTGCATATTAACAACTGCAGTAGACTCTGCTTCAAAATAACTACTCAACCACTGTGAAGCTTCTTCAAGCGACTGTACAAATACTGCTGTCTTCTGTTTCAATACAGCCAGCCTTGCTTGCTCCAGTTTCAGTTGCAGGTTTTGATATAAAAACCAGGCCTGCTGTGGTGGTAGTAACGGTTCAGTGGGTTGTTGGTGACGACGGACCTGTACCAAACTTTTAATGTCACTCCACATCACCCCCGGTATTTCCTGCCATGCTACGGATGATGCGCTTTCCCGCTTTTCCGAAGCCACGGCCAGCCGTTTTTTATCCATCAATGGCAGTTGCTCAACAGTTTCTGCCAAACTACCTATTTGTAGTGCAAGACCAGGAATATCCACTTTGGGCATAGCACGCAGGGCGGTAAGTTCATTGGCGATTTCCTTGCGTACTTTGAGCAAAGAAGGATCAGCAATGGCTTCAAGCCGACTGTCAGCCGTTTCAAAAACGGTAATCGCGGTTTGTTGATCCTGCGCCAGGGCAAGCCGATGATTCGCCACTGTTAACAAATATTCCACTTCCGCCATGCGCCAGGCAATGGTGTTACGACCCAGTTTTTCGGTGATGCTCTGTAAAGCTGCATTGACGGCTTGATGTTCCGATTGTTCCGTTTTGCGTGCTTCCACCTCTGCGGACAATTGGTTTTTTGTCGTTTGTAATTGTTGTTCTAATTGATTGATACGTGTTGCAAAACCTCTCTGGTTATTGCTCAACTCGTGCTGGGTATTCGCCAATTGTGTATTGACAGGAATTTGCTCACGCAATAACCAAAAATCGTAAGCAGCAAGCCCAGTGGCTGATAACGCAATTAAAAATAAAATACTGAACGCAATATATTGGGGAGTTTTTTTAGTCGTTATGGTTTTTGCTGCGGACGTTTTTGATTTGTTTTTTTCTTTCGCCGCTGTTAAAGCTGTTTTATCTGCCTCATTTGTTGTCACGTTTTTTTTTGTCAGATCATCAGAGGGTAACTCCTGTTTATTTTCAGGTTTGTTTTCCGGCACGTTTTTTTCGGCTTTTTTCATGTTATTTTCTTTAGCCCAGGCTCAAGGCTTTGCCCATGTCTTCAGTGCAACTAAAACGGCATCATCATTAGCAGCCGTTGCGACTACCGGCGCCTGTAAAAACCCCAATCTGCTCGACAGGCTTGCGGTACGCTCACTGATCAGCATCAGTGGTGAAGCAAACAAGGCTGGCTGATGTTCTTTGTCTATCATTGATACCAGATTTTGCAAACCCTCATTACTGGTCACCACAATCGGTATATTGTCGGGCCTGGCCTGCGTCTGTTCCCAGGCTGCATACAGTGCCCCGGTATCTGCTTCCGGGATGACACGCTGATAACACTCGATATAGTCAACATGCGCACCTCGTTCACACAAACTGTTGCGCAATAATTCCCGACCGCTGTTACCGCGAAAAATCAGAATACGTTTTCCATCCAGTTTTTGCATTTCAGGTAAACTTAACAAAGCTTCGCTGTTGAACGGCTCCGGCGCAACACACGGGGTCGGCAAGCCTTTTTTTGTAATCGCTTGCGCCGTCGCTTTGCCCACCGCAGCAACCGGTAACGCAATCGGCCAAGCTTCGGGTGTTTTCAACATCGCCATTGTGGCATTTACCGCATTGGCACTGACAAAAATAGCAAGGTCATAATCTACCAACCGAGCCAATTGTGCCCGACATTGTTGTAGATTTTCCGGTGACCGAATATCAATCACCGGAAAACGCAATGCCTTACCACCCGCCGCCTCAATCAGCTGACACAATTTTTCTGCCTGGTGCACAGGTCGTGTCACCACCACCGTGACACCGGACAGCTCAGGCATTTAGTCGTCATCCTTGCTTGCGTAAACTTCTTGTAAAATTTCGCGTGCACCGCGAGACAACAGATCATCGGCCAGAGTCGTACCAAGGTATTCCGCTTCTTCGGCACGACCGGCAATTTCGCCCCGCACCATTTCACTGCCATCAGGCCGACCCACCAAACCGCGCAGCAATAATGTGTCACCATCTAGTTCGGCATAACCACCAATCGGCACCTGACAACCGCCTTCGAGACGATTGTTCATCGCACGCTCTGCACGCACACGGGTGGCCGTTGTTGTATGATTCAATGGTGCAATCAATTCGTTGATGAATGGGTCATCGCTACGGCATTCAATACCCACAGCACCCTGGCCGATGGCTGGCAGGCTAAAACCGGGATCGAGGTGCTCGGCAATGCGCTCATCAAAACCCAGTCGCTTGAGACCGGCACAGGCCAGAATAATGGCATCGTATTCACCATCATCCAGCTTTCGCAGCCGAGTGTTCACGTTACCCCGCAAATCAAGAATTTGTAGATCCGGGCGCCAGGCGCGAATCTGACAAGTGCGGCGCAAACTCGAGGTGCCGACTTTTGCGCCTTGCGGTAATTTCTCAATGGTTTTACAGGTATTGGAAACAAAAGCATCACGCGGGTCTTCGCGTTCACAAATGACCGCCAGATGCAGACCTTCGGGAAATTCCACTGGTACATCTTTCATGGAATGCACGGCAATATCTGCATCACCCCGTAACATACCTTGCTCCAGTTCTTTGACAAACAAACCTTTTCCACCCACTTTCGCTAACGGTGTATCCAAAATTTTATCGCCCTGGGTCACCATTTTTACCAGCTCAATGTGTAAATCAGGTTGCCGGGCAAGCAGGCTGTCGCGGACAAATTCTGCCTGCCACAGGGCTAACGGGCTCTTACGGGTAGCTATACGTATAGTTTGGGTCATTTTAAAGCTCTGTTTGTTAAAAGGTTTTTCGCGTAATGCTCTCGGTGTATTCGTACCAAAAGAAACGCTATGCTACGACCTGCACTGAGTACAGGCAACCACTATCAAAACCTTGCGCTGCGCGGAGGATTTTGCCAACCTGCCTCTCATTTAATGTGGTACTTACATATGTTAGAATCGCGGGCCTTTCCAAGCCTGTGAGGCTTGTCGGACAGTCGAATTCTTAACAATTGCAGGAAATCAAAAATGCATACTGGCGAAACATTTACCCAATTTATTATCAAGGAGCAACGCAACTCTCCTTCTGCCTCGGGCGACTTTACCGCCCTGCTCAACGATGTGGTCACGGCTTGCAAAGCCATTTCCAGTTGTGTCAATCAGGGTGCCCTGGTGGGCGTGCTCGGTTCCGCCGGTAGCGAGAACATTCAGGGCGAAACCCAGAAAAAGCTGGATATCCTTTCCAATGATATCTTCTTGCAGGCCAACGAGTGGGGTGGCCATCTAGGTGCCATGGCATCTGAAGAAATGGATGACATTTACCCGATTCCTGCCGAATACCCCAAAGGTAAGTACTTACTAACTTTTGACCCTTTGGACGGCTCATCCAACATAGACGTTAACCTCTCTGTCGGCAGTATTTTTTCTATCCTGCGTTGCCCTGAAGGTGTGGAAAACCCCAGCGCTGAAGATTTCCTCCAGCCCGGCACAAAGCAAGTCTGTGGTGGTTTTACCCTCTACGGCCCCTCCACCATGCTGGTATTGACCACCGGCAACGGTGTTAACGGTTTCACTCTGGATCACAATGTCGGTGAATTCATCCTTACTCACCCGGACATGAAAATCCCTGAAAACACCGCCGAATTCGCCATCAATATGTCCAACCAGCGTCATTGGGAAGAGCCTATGAAGCGCTACGTTGACGAATGCATTGCGGGCACCAGCGGTGAACGCGACAAAGATTTCAATATGCGCTGGGTGGCTTCCATGGTCGCTGAGGTCTATCGTATCCTCACTCGCGGTGGTATTTTCATGTATCCCAAAGATACCCGTGACCCAAGCAAACCGGGCAAATTACGTTTGATGTACGAAGCCAACCCTATGGGTTTCGTTGTTGAACAGGCCGGTGGTATATGTTCCACAGGACGTGAACGTATTATGGAAATTCAGCCTACTGGTTTGCATCAGCGGGTACCGGTCGTTCTAGGTTCCAAAAATGAAGTGGAGCGGGTAATCGGTTACCACAACGAAGCCTGATAAACAGCTTCCATTCTATCTTGGGTAGAAACCAAAAAAGGCGGCAACCCGACTCGGGTTTGCCGCCTTTTTTATACTGCCTGAACAAAAGTTAGTAAACACTCACTCTGTTTTTATCATTTAAACAAAGACGAGAACTGTCCTGATACAAGGGAACCTGATTCAGGTTCACCTGAAAAATGCCAAACATACTTTCCCATCCTCTTTGCCAAGCTTGCTGATAAGTAGTGAGCCATTTCTCTTCAGCCGCTCACCCTTCTTTTCAGTCTTTTTCCTTCAAACCCGAAATATTTAATAAATTACTACTCCGCCGCAAATGAGTATGCTTTCGCCTTTTGTAATATCCCGTTCAATTTCAATTATGAAGCTGATATATTCATCTGCAAAAAAATAACTCCAGAGTTTAGGTTTTTACAACGATAGTAAGTAATCACTTACACTTCAAACATCCAAATTAGCTACTTGCAAAGCATTGGTCTCAATAAACTCACGACGAGGCTCCACCTGATCACCCATCAGCGTGGTAAACACATCGTCAGCCGCAACAGCATCTTCGATCTGCACCCGCAGCAGACGACGGGCACTGGCATCGAGAGTGGTTTCCCACAATTGCTCTGGATTCATCTCACCCAAACCTTTATAACGCTGGATGTGTTGACCACGGCGGGCCTCGCGCATCAGCCAGTTTAACGCCTGTTTGAAGCTACTCACTTCGGCACGACGTTCACCACGCTGAATGAAAGCACCTTCAGCCAACAAATCTGCCAGCTGTTCGCCCAAGGCCAGTATGTTTTGATATTCGCTGGAGACAAAAAAATCGCTGGCCATTACCCGTTCATTACCCACGTTGTGGCTAATGGCATTAATACGTGCCAACCAGCTACCATGGTGGGTATCGTCTTCCAGTGTTATCTCATAACGCACGGCACTGGTGTCGTCAGCATTAAGACGTTGACTTAATTCAGCAAACCAGGCTTCTGCCCCAGCCTTGTCGAATTTCCTATCAACCGGAAACCCAGGCATATAAACAATTTTTTCCAACAACTCAGCATGGTAACGGCTCGACAGACGGTCAATAGTTGCTTTCACCGTCAAATATTGTCGGGCCAGGGTTTCCAAAGTAACGCCTGTAATCGCCGGGCTGTCAGCACTCACATGTAGACCTGAGTTTTCCAGCGCCGATTGCAGCAGATAATCATTCAACTCGCTATCATCCTTGACATAACGTTCCTGTTTGCCCTTTTTCACTTTATACAATGGTGGTTGGGCAATATAGATATGACCACGTTCGATAAGCTCGGGCATCTGCCGGTAGAAAAAAGTCAGTAATAAGGTGCGGATATGAGAACCATCCACATCGGCATCGGTCATGATAATAATACGGTGATAACGTAGCTTGTCCGCATTAAATTCTTCCCGACCAATACCGCAACCCAACGCTGTAATTAACGTACCCACCTCAGTGGACGACAGCATTTTGTCAAAACGCGCCTTTTCCACATTAAGGATTTTACCCTTTAGCGGCAAAATGGCCTGAGTACGACGATCACGTCCCTGTTTGGCAGAACCTCCGGCGGAATCACCCTCCACCAGGAACAGTTCAGATAATGCCGGGTCTTTTTCCTGACAGTCTGCTAATTTGCCGGGTAGCCCGGCGATATCCAGCGCGCCCTTGCGTCGAGTCATTTCACGCGCCTTGCGGGCAGCCTCGCGGGCACGAGCGGCATCTACGATTTTACTAACAATAGCTTTGGCATCAGCTGGATTTTCTAATAGAAATTCCTGACACTTTTCAGCTACAGCAGACTCCACAATGCCCTTCACTTCCGAAGACACCAGTTTGTCCTTCGTTTGTGAGGAAAATTTAGGATCTGGCACTTTCACGGACAGTACAGCTGTCAAACCTTCTCGGGCATCATCCCCTGTCATTGAGACCTTGGCTTTTTTTGCTGCGCCCTGCGATTCGATATATTGATTCAGAGTACGCGTCAACGCACCACGGAAACCTGCAAGATGGGTACCACCATCACGTTGGGGAATATTATTGGTGAAACAAAAAATATTTTCCTGGTACGAGTCATTCCATTGCATGGAAACTTCAACAGTAACACCCTCTTTCTCGGCAACAAACCCAATCACTGCGGGGTGCAATGGCGTTTTATTACGGTTGAGGTGTTCTACAAAGGCGCTGATCCCTCCCTTATATTCAAATGTGTCCTGTTTGTCATTGCGCTCATCACTCAACACAATGCGAACCCCGGAATTAAGGAAAGATAATTCACGCAGACGTTTGGCCAGAATATCGTAGTGAAATTTAATGTCACTGAAAGTTTTTGTACTGGGTAAAAACCGAATTTCCGTCCCAGTACGATCTGCTGTACCAATGACTTCCAATGATTTTACTGGGTTACCATTGTGATATTCCTGAAAATAAATTTCACCATTACGCCATACTGTCAGCTTCAATACCTCGGATAAAGCATTAACCACAGATACACCTACACCATGTAGACCACCTGATATTTTGTAGGAGTTGTCATCAAACTTACCACCAGCATGTAATACCGTCATGATGACTTCGGCGGCAGAACGTCCCTCTTCTTCGTGAATATCGACAGGTATACCGCGACCATTATCTTCTACTGATAATGAGCCATCGCTGTGAATAGTCACGTTGATTTCCGAACAATGGCCAGCCAACGCTTCATCGATGGAATTATCCACAGCCTCAAAGACCATGTGATGTAAACCTGTACCATCATCGGTATCACCAATGTACATGCCGGGACGCTTTCTTACTGCGTCTAAACCTTTTAAAACTTTGATTCTGGAAGAATCGTAGGAAGTATCATTAGCCATTACAGAGCCTCATATTTGAACCCGCCCAGTGTATCAGTTTTTGGAAAAAACCGCTTTACAATAAACAATTTACCAGTAGGCTCTTTAATTGAAATTCAACGTTTAATCTGCAGTCTGAACCCGCCCTTGTTCCACGTGAAACATTCCATGCTCGGTATTATCCAGAGGGAACAGTGAACTATCGGTACTCGTCAAAAATGTCTGTGCCCCCGTTTCCATCAAAGACTGCACTAAAACACTTCTTTTTTCGGCATCTAACTCCGAGGGAAGATCATCCACTAACACGACTACTGAGGTATCCTGTACACGCATTTGTTCACATTGCGCCAATACCAGCAGCGCCACTAATATTTTTTGCTGTCCTCGCGATAAATATTCGCGGGCATCAACGCCCTGGATCCGTATTCGCAAATCAGCCCTGTGCGGACCAAACTGGGTGAAACCACGCTCTTTGTCAGAGAGGTACTGCGCCGCAAGATAATCCGCATAGCTCTCCCCCTCTCGCCAACCCTGTTGGTAAGTGATCTGCACTGCTGCAAGATCAGGAAATTTTTGGCTATAGACAGGTACATATTCCATTAAACTCTTCAAATACCGTTGTCGAGCTTGATCTAGATGACCAGCAGCTTGTACCAACTCTTGATCCCAATTGACGACAGCTGCGCGTGGTCCACCGGATCGCAATGCAGCATTTCGTTGTGCCAGCACCCGACGGTAATTGCTCCAGATCTGATGAAAACTGTGTTCCACGTGAAACACACCCCAATCCAAAAACTTACGACGGTATTCAGGCCCCTCTTCGATTAACCGATGAAGTCCGGGTTCCAATATGGCTACCGGCAACGCCTGGGTAAGTTCACTGCTGCGAGCAATAAGTTGTCCCGCCAGCTTTATCGTGCTTTTACCTCGCTCACGTTGCATGCCAAGCGTAAATTGACGACCGTGTTGCTGTATATGGCCCAGCACGGTAAACGAGGGACAACCTTCAGAAATCAAGCGATTGGTTTTATGAGTACGAAAGGATTTCCCGCGACCCAGACAGTGAATAGCTTCCAGTAAACTACTTTTGCCGCTGCCATTGGGGCCAATAATATAATTAAGGCCTGGGAGGGGTTTGATGTGAATGTCCTTGAGGTTACGGAAATTCCGAACCTCAAGGGAACAAATAGCCATAAATAAGCGAAGGGAAATCCTGGCTAAAGTAGGGTTTTCGAAATTAAAGCCGCATAGGCATGATCACGTAGGTACACGTATAATCACCCTTTCGTCGAACAACACAACTACTATTCGAATCACCCAGATCCAGTGAAACAGTGTCTTCCGCAACAGCACCCAAGGCATCCAGCAGATAAGTGACATTAAAACCGATTTCCAGTTCCTCACCAGAATAATCTATTTCAATATCTTCTTCGGCTTCTTCCATTTCCGGATTGTTCGCCTGGGCCTGCAACAAAGCATTGGACAGACGAATACGGATACCACGGTATTTTTCATTGGATAAAATCGAAGTACGTACTAACGCCTGACGCAATATTTCTTTATCAGCCACAACGTGTTTATCTGAGTTTTTAGGAATAACCCGTTCATAATCGGGAAAACGGCCATCAATCAGTTTTGAAGTAAACACAAAATTATTAAGTTGAATTTTAATATGGTTGGCACTCACCTGAATCAGTGCGGGTTCATCAGTGTCTTCCAGCAACTTGACCAGCTCAGTAACACCCTTTCGCGGCATGATAATTTGTAAAGTATCGGATGGCTGCACATCACAATCATGCGTACACATGGCGAGTCGATGTCCATCGGTTGCAACAGTACGCACCACCCCAGATGATATTTCCAGCAATAAGCCATTGAGATAATAACGTACATCCTGCTGAGCCATGGCAAAACTGGTTTTCTCAATCAGATATTTCAGCACTTTTTGCGGTAAACTAAACTCAAATTGGCTGGCGATTTCATCTACGCTGGGAAAATCGGTAATAGGCAACGTGGTGAGATTAAAACGACTTCGCCCGGATTGTACGGTAACCCGTGCTTTTTCTGTATCCAAACTAATGTTAACCATAGCGCCTTCAGGCAAAGCACGGCAGATGTCCACGATTTTACGCGCAGGAATTGTGATATCACCCGACTGAGCATTATCCAGTGGTACCTTGGCAATCATTTCGACTTCAAGATCTGTTGCTGTCATGGAAAGCCCGTCATTTGAAACAATGACTAAAATATTGGATAACACCGGTAATGTCTGTCTGCGTTCAACAACACCCACAATGGTTTGTAGTGGTTTGAGCAAGGCTTCTCGCTGAATGGAAAATTTCATTTTTGGTTTATCCCATCTATTTAAATAAAGATTATTTAAAAGAAATTATTATTACTATTATTAGGCTTGTCCATTACTGTGGATAAGCCTATTTTTAACTTAAATTCCAACAAGTTGCGTACCATAAAAACTATCTGATAAAGTTGGTATAGAGCGGTAGTATCTTGTGGATAAAATGTGAGTAAGTGGGTAGTTCTGTTTTTTAGAATGTTATCCACAGGGTTTTCTACTTTTTTTAACACTTTATCCATGTCTAATTCTGCTCATTTTTTAATCAACTTATGGGTAATAAATGCACGAGCTTAACTGGACAACGTACGCATGATATTCGAATAATCTTCCATAATCCGTGGCTCATCCACTTTTAATTCTGCAATTTTTCGGCATGCATGCAATACCGTCGTGTGGTCGCGTCCACCAAAGGCATCACCGATTTCCGGCAGACTATGATTCGTCAGTTCTTTTGCCAGCGCCATGGCAATCTGTCGTGGTCGTGCAATGGAGCGCGTGCGTTTTTTAGACAATAACTCGGCTACACGAATTTTGAAATATTCTGCCACTGTTTTTTGAATGTTTTCAATGGTAACCAGTTTATCCTGAAGGGCAATCAAATCTTTTAATGCCAGTTTGGCAAAATCGACGGTAATGGGTTGACCCGTGAATTTCGCGTTGGCGGTGACCCGACGTAATGCACCTTCCAGTTCACGAATATTGGAGCGAATACGTTTAGCAATAAAAAAAGCGACCTCCTGTGGTAAGCTAGCCTCCAGTTGGGCAGCCTTGCGCATTAAAATTGCGACTCGGGTTTCAAGTTCGGGTGGCTCAATAGAGACTGTGAGTCCCCAGCCAAAACGGGATTTTAAGCGTTCTTCCAGCCCGGAAACCTCCTTTGGGTATCGGTCACAGGTAAGAATAATTTGCTGTTGCCCCTCCAGCAAAGTATTGAAAGTATGAAAAAATTCCTCTTGTGAACGCTCTTTCCCAGCAAAAAACTGAATATCATCGATAAGCAGGGCATTCACCGAGCGATAGTAGCGTTTAAAGTTATCAATAGCGTTATGTTGTAAAGCTTTCACCATGTCTTGTACAAAACGCTCAGAATGCAAATAAACCACTTTGGCTGATGGGTCTCTGGCGACAATGAGGTTGCCTACTGCGTGCATCAAATGTGTTTTACCCAACCCCACCCCACCGTAAATGAATAAAGGATTGTAAGCGCCACCAGGATTTTCGCCAATTTGAAAAGAGGCTGCACGGGCAAGCTGGTTGGATTTACCTTCCACAAAATTTTCAAATGTCGCGGTGGGATTAAGTCCGTTATTGTGTGTGACATTGGTATTACGATTACGGGTATTACGGTTGACGAAATTATTGTTAATGCCAGGATAACCACTGACTGTGGGTTTGGTACTTTTGGGCGCACGTTCGTGGTGGAGTTTGTTGGGAATAGTCGGCATATTGCCACCAATTTCTAAAACCACAGATTGAGTAGCGTCGGTACCCCCAATTTCACCCAACAGAGCCTCGATACGTTCCAGCAAACGGGTGTTTACCCAATCCAGTACAAAACGATTGGGTGCCAGCAAGCGTAGCTGTGCGCTGTCTTCCATGACCTGTAGTGGTCGAATCCAGGTATTGAATTGTTGAGTGGAAAGCTCGGTTTCCAGATGATTGAGGCAGTGTTGCCAGGCATTCGCGTGTGTACTCACAAGGTCTCCCAAATTATTTTTATCATCGGCTACTCGAGATAGGCTACTCAGGTTTGGGGCGCCGATGCGTTACCGTATATTGAAAGTTCGCAGAGTTTACGCCTACACTGGCAAGTTATCCACACCAGTGGACAAAATTATTCGTAACGTGAAAACCCCGCGATTACTTGACAGAATGGAGGTTTTCAAAGTACCCTGCGCCGCTTTTCACGGGTTTCAGGTGAATCTTCGCCGCTTATCAGATGCGTTGGAAGAAGCTGGAATCGGGTGGTAGGTAGACTGCCAATGAAATAACCGAATTTTTTATTACTAAAACAAGCGGACAGTAAAATGAAAAGAACCTTCCAACCCAGCAATCTACGCCGCAGTCGCACCCACGGTTTTCGTGCACGCATGGCCACCAAAGCCGGTCGTAAAATTATCAGCGCGCGTCGCGCCAAGGGCCGCAAGCGCCTGTCAGCCTGAACATAACCTCGGGGCTGGATACCAAAATGTTGGGCCCCACTCGTTTGATCGCTGTTACCGCTACGCTTTTGCTGCATAATAGCGGCTGTCTATGCCGTCCGATACACCTATAAAATATCGAACCGAAAACCACTTTTCACGTCGGGTTCGTTTATTAAGCAGTGATGATTTCCAAAAGGTTTTCAAACAGACTGGTTGCCGTTCTGTAGATCAGCAGCTGACGGTATTGGCAAGGCAAAACAAGCTTGGCTATGCCCGTTTGGGTTTGGCAATTAGCAAACGCACAATAAAAATGGCGACAGGACGGAATCGGGTTAAGCGATTAGTGCGAGAGAGTTTCCGCCAGAACCAGCAATTACTTACGGGCCTGGATCTTGTGGTCCTGAGCCGAAATGCCACATCGCAGGCAAGCAATTCGGAACTGACTTCGGCACTACAAATACATTGGCAACGGATTGCAAAGCAATTGGCAAAACAACAATGCGTAAAAGCCTGATTTTTTTGATACGTATTTATCAGTATGCGATTAGTCCGCTAATGGGCCCGCATTGCCGTTTTTATCCCAGTTGTTCTTGTTATGCACAAATGGCGTTGGAGCAGCACGGCGTTTTACGTGGTGGCTGGCTGGCGATTCGCCGTTTGGCACGTTGCCATCCCTGGCACCCTGGTGGTGTTGATCCCGTACCTGAACGCACCAGTGATAACCCGGTTTGTAAACATACCTGATGCGATGCACTGAATAGAAAACTTACATTGAAACCTGAATTTAAAAGACTACGCAAAAAAGCTAATGGATAACCAAAGACTCGTTTTATTTATTGCACTCTCGTTAGTGATTTTGCTGTTGTTCAGTGCGTGGCAACGAGAACAACAGCCACCACCGGTTGAAGTTGAAACAAATAGTGATTTTGCTGTTGACCCTTCAAGTGGTTCAGCAGTAGCAACTGTGCCCGCACCTGCTGCGGATGTGCCGACCATTGCGCGGGAAAATCGGGCAGCCGCTGCCAGTCCGACAGTGGCCTCGCAATCCATGCAATCCCCTCTTATGGTGGACGGTCAGCGCATCACGGTAACTACCGATCGCCTGCAAGTGATGATCAATACCGCCGGTGGTGAAATTACACGTGTTGCATTACCGACGTATCCTGTGGAACTGGATAAACCCGATCAGCCTTTCCAGTTACTGGACGACCGTATGCCCAAATATTTCGTGGCGCAATCAGGTCTGTTGGCATCACAGGGTGAGGCACCGGATCATCATGCTTTGTTTACTGCGGAACAAACAAGTTATGTATTGACTGAGGGTGAGGATGAATTAAAAGTCCGTTTGCACTGGTCCAATGAAGATGGCATCAAGGTTATTAAAACCTTCATTTTTCACCGTGACAGTTATGCGGTGGATCTGGATGTGGAAGTACAAAATAATAGCCAGCAAACTTGGAAAGGTCTTGCTTATCAGCAATTGCAGCGCACAGAAATGGCGCGTGAATCCTGGCTTTTGTACACTTACACCGGTGGCGTAGTATCCAGTAGTTGGGATCCCTACGAAAAAGTTGAATTTTCCGACATGGCTACCTGGAAGGCCGAGCAGAGTTACAACAAAGGTGGTTGGATTGCCATGTTGCAACATTATTTCCTCAGTGCCTGGATACCGGCAGCAGATGCGGCCAATCATTTTTATACCAAGGCATTGGTTGATGGTCGCTATCTGTTGGGTCAGTCCGGAGAAGAACTCAGTGTTGCGTCAGGCAGCAATGCGCACTTTACCAGCCTTTTTTATGCAGGTCCCAAAGAGCAGCACCGGCTGGAAAAAATCGAACCCAACCTGCGTTTGACCGTGGATTATGGTGTTCTGGATATCCTCGCCAAGCCCGTGTTTTGGGTGATGGAAAAAATTTACAGTGTTGTGGCGAACTGGGGTCTGGCGATCATTTTTGTCACGCTGATTATCAAGCTGATCTTTTTCCCACTGTCTGCTGCCAGCTACAAAAGCATGGCCAACATGCGTCGTCTTTCGCCCAAACTCAAGGCGCTAAAAGAGCGTTATGGTGATGATCGGCAGAAGATGAGTAAGGCGATGATGGATATTTACAAAAAGGAAAAGATCAATCCATTGGGAGGGTGTTTGCCCATACTGGTACAAATTCCGGTCTTTATTGCACTTTATTGGGTATTGCTCGAAAGTGTGGAAATGCGCCAGGCACCTTTTGCTTTGTGGATTACCGATTTGTCGGCAAAAGACCCCTTCTACGTGTTGCCACTGCTCATGGGTATCAGCATGTGGATTCAGCAAAAACTGAATCCGCCGCCCATGGACCCGGTACAACAGAAAATCATGCAGGCGTTGCCGATTATTTTTACTGCTTTTTTTGCCTTTTTCCCAGCAGGACTGGTGCTGTACTGGGTGGTTAACAACTGTTTGTCCATTGCACAGCAATGGTACATCACCCGCAAGGTTGAGGCGCAGGCCGCCGCCAAGGCGTAATGCGCTGATGTCCGATGGAGGTTAGCTGTGGCCACCGTCAATACGGCGGATAGCGACACCATCGCTGCTTTGGCCACGCCACCGGGTCGTGGTGGCGTGGGCATTATCCGCCTGTCAGGTTCCAGTACCACTGATATCGCCAAGCAGTTGTTCGGCCATGTGCCAGCAGCACGTCGGGCCGAATACCTTACTTTTTGTGCTGATGATGGTGAACCGCTGGATACCGGTCTTGCCCTGTATTTTCCTGCACCCCATTCTTTTACCGGGGAAGATGTGTTGGAGCTGCATGGCCATGGTGGGCCGGTGGTGATGGATTTGTTGCTGCAACGCTGTCTAGCGTTGGGTGTTCGTCCAGCACGGCCTGGTGAATTTTCTGAACGTGCCTTCCTTAACAATAAAATGGATCTGGCCCAGGCCGAGGCGGTGGCAGATCTTATCGATAGTGCTTCGGCTCAGGCTGCACGGCTGGCGGTGCGTTCCCTGCAAGGGGCATTTTCGCAACGTATTCATATCTTGGTGGAGACGCTGACCGAGTTGCGCATCTACGTGGAATCAGCCATTGATTTTCCCGAAGAGGAAATTGATTTTCTTGGTGATGGCCAAGTGCAAACGCGGCTCACTGCTGTGATGAACACACTGGCAGAAACCCGTGCTGCTGCTCGACAGGGTAATCTGTTACGCGAAGGCATAACCGTGGTTATCGCCGGACGACCCAATGCAGGTAAGTCGACTTTGCTCAATGCTTTGGCCGGGCGAGACACTGCGATTGTTACTGATATTCCCGGCACCACCCGCGACATTCTACGTGAGCATATCCAGGTGGATGGTTTGCCGTTGCACATTATTGATACCGCTGGTCTGCGGGATAGCGACGATGCCGTAGAGCAGGAAGGCATACGCCGTGCCTGGACGGAAATTGAAGGTGCCGACCGCATTCTTTTATTGCATGATGCCAGCCAGACTTTTGACGAACAGGAACAGAGCTTGTTAAAACAACTGAGCCAGGCTGGACCGCCGATCACTCTGGTGCAGAATAAGATTGACCTGCTAGCGACGGATGCGCTGTCGCTGAATGCAAAAAATGTCACCGAAATTGCGGTATCTGCCCACACGGGTACAGGTCTGCAAGTATTGCGTGAACATCTCAAAGACTGTGTGGGTTACGAGGCCAGTGGCGAAGGGCAATTTATGGCGCGGCGGCGACATTTACAGGCTTTGGAAAATGCACAGCAATACCTTGAAAATGGCCAACAGCAATTGCAAAATCATGCGGCGGGTGAATTACTGGCAGAAGATTTGCGTCAGGCGCAGCAGGCGTTGAGTGAAATTACCGGGGAAGTCAGCGCCGATGAATTGTTAGGCAAGATTTTTTCCAGCTTTTGTATTGGTAAATAGTGCATTGGCAAATAATATGTGGGAAACATATGCCAAATGGGCCATCTCTAAAGTAACAGTAAAACACATTTATAGGCTGTGTTTTGTCGTTGTCGCAGTTGTAGGAACGGTTCCCGCGCAGGCAGAGGAAACACCTTGGTCGTATTGCGCGCCGTCACCGGCAGCCAACCTTGCACCCAGTGCGGGAGAAAACCTCCAAAACAACAATATGCGTTTCACCGCCGATATGATCAGTAAGGAAGGTGTTGAGTATCGCTTGCAAGGCAAGGTCATCGGTGAACGAAATGTGCAACGCTTAGAAGCCCAGCGCCTGTTTTACAACGAGCAAACGGACCAGGCACGCGCCGAAGGTGATGTGCGGTATACTTTCGGCAATCGATTATTGACCAGTGATACAGCCAGTTTGCAGCTGGACAAAGACACTGGACAATTCAGCCCGGCACGTTTCTGGCTGACGGACAAACATATTCGCGGCAAAGCAGATTCTGTGGCTCTGCTGGGCAAATCGGTGACCGAGTTGCAGGGCGCGCAATTCACCACCTGTGATGAAGGTGATAACGCGTGGTTACTTAAAGCCAGCAGTCTGCGGCTCGACACTATTGCCAACGAAGGCATTGCCCGCCATGCGCGCATCGAATTCATGCATGTGCCGATTTTTTATTTCCCGTACATGAGTTTTCCGCTACAGGGCCGCAAAACCGGTTTTCTGGTGCCCTCCTTCGGTGAAAGCACCGTAGCAGGCAGCGAATTGAGTGTGCCCTGGTACTGGAATATTGCGCCGCATCGTGACGCGACGCTGATCCCCCGTTTTATGAGCCGTCGGGGTGTATTGTTGCAAGGTGAGTTCCGTTATCTCAATGAACACAGTCGAGGTCAGCTGGACGTGGCACAATTGCCCAATGACCGGGTATTCGGGGATGACCGTTCGGCATTGACTCTGCGTCACACGGGTGAGCCCGGCAAAGGCTGGCGCAGTCGTGTGGATTATCGTTATGCCTCGGACCGTGATTATCTCAATGACTTTGGTAACCGGTTGGCCACCAGTAGTCTGACCCATCTAGAACGTCGTGGCGAACTGAGTTATCAGGCAGAAAACTGGCGCGCCAGCCTGTTGTTGCAAGGCTACCAAACTTTAGATAAAAGCCTGCCCGCCATCTCGCGACCTTACCAACGATTGCCGCAATTGCAGTTCAGCATGAGCCCGTGGTCGGGATTCGCTGGTTTGGAATGGAGCTTGGATGCAGAAGTTGTACAGTTTGATCGCGCCGAAGGTGTGGTGGGTACACGCTGGGATGTGCAGCCCAGCGTGGTTTGGCCATATCGGGGGGCAGCGGGTTTTTTATTACCCAAGCTTGGCCTGCGCCACACACAATATACGCTGCGAAACAATCACCCTCTCACTGACACCAAACCGACACGAAGCCTGCCCCTGTTCAGCATTGACAGTGGGCTGATTTTTGAACGGGATTTATCGGCCAGTGGGCGTGCTGTGCGACAGACGCTGGAACCACGACTGTTTTATTTATATGTGCCCAAAAGAGAACAAACCGATTTGATTGTGGACGAAACGGACACCGCGCGGGTGTTTGACAGCAGTCTGCCGCTGTTTGGCTATGACCGACTGTTTCGGGAAAACCGGTTTAATGGCGCAGACCGTGTGGGGGATGCCAACCAACTGAGCGCTGCGCTGAGCACACGGTTTCTGGATGCACAGGGGCGGGAACTGTTGAGTGCCAGTCTGGGTCGTATCTTTTACTTTCAGGATCGTGAAGTCACCCTGCCCGGAGCGGCGGTGGAAACCGACACGGCCTCATACTGGCTGGCCGAACTCAAAAGCCAGTGGACGGCAACCACCCGTGCGCGCAGCAGCCTGCAATGGGACAGTAAGGCCAACGAGCTGGCACGTGCGACCGTAAGCTGGCGTTATCAAAAAGGCCGACAGCGGGTGCTGCGGCTGGGTTATCGTTTTGACCGCGAAAAATTGCGGCAAGTGGATGTGGCTGGTATTTGGCCCATTAGCCAGCGCTGGCACGTCGTGGGTCGCTGGTTGCGATCCACCAAAGACCACACCACACTGGAAACCCTTAAGGGTATTGAGTACGAAAGCTGCTGCTGGTCGGTGCGCATCGTGCAGCGCAGTTACCGGGTCAATGCAGCCGATGAAGATTTAAGTGACTCCATCTGGTTTCAGCTGGAACTAAAAGGCCTGACGAGTTTCGGTCGCAAGGTCGAAAATTTGCTGGCGCGTGATATCCTGACGCTCTAAAAAGAACGTCATCAGAACCAATAAGTGAAAAAGAGAAAGCAAGCATGAATGGTGTAATAAAAAGATTTTGCTGGGTAGCCCTGACAGGCAGTTTATTGGTGGCATCAGCGGCCCAGGCAAAACTGACTGTGGAGAACCCGTTGGATCGCATCGTCGCTGTGGTCAATGACGAAGTGATTACTGGATTGGAACTGAAGGCAGAAATGGGACTGATCAAAAAACAGTTGCGCCAGCAAAATACACGCTTACCCAATGATGCCGTACTGGAAAAACAACTGCTGGATCGCATGATCCTGCGCCGTATTCAACTGCAAATGGCCAAACGTGGCAGCATCCGGGTGGATGATGACATGCTCAATCGCACGCTGGAAAATATTGCCGCACAAAATCGTATGAGCTTGTCGCAGTTCCGCGCTGCCTTGCAAAGCGAAGGCATTAATTTTGAAAGCTTCCGCGAAAACATGCGTGATGAAATTACCGTAAACCGTTTGCAGCAGCGTCAGGTGCGCAGTCGTATTGTGGTTACCCAACAAGAAATAGACAACTTTATTAATAACCAGAAATTACGTGGTGGTAAAGATAAAGAATATCATTTGGGCCACATTCTGATATCCGTGCCTGAAGCAGCCAGCGCACAAGAAATAAAAGCTGCGCGCGCGAAGGCAGAAAAAATTGTACAGGACTTGCGTGCCAATGCCGATTTTACGCAAACTGCAGTTTCACTGTCTGATGGCCAACAAGCACTGGAAGGTGGCGACCTTGGCTGGCGTCGTGCTGATGCCCTGCCCAGCCTGTTTGCAGACTGGGTAGTGGAACAGGACGTGAATAACGTCAGTGATGCGTTACGCAGCCCCAGTGGTTTTCATATTATCAAAATGCTCAGCATCCGTGACAACCAGCCACAGCATATGATCACCCAGACACATGCCCGGCATATTTTGATTAAACCTTTTGACGAAGCTGATAGTAATGACGCGCGAGTAAGACTGGAAAAAATTCGTGAGCGCATTATTGCCGGTGAAAATTTTGCGACATTAGCCAAAGCACATTCCGATGATCCTGGTTCGGGGGTCGAAGGTGGTGAACTGGGCTGGGTCAGCCCAGGTGAAATGGTGCCGAATTTTGAACAAGGCATGGATGCCCTGGCCGTTGATGAACTGAGTGAGCCGGTACGTAGCCGTTTTGGCTGGCACTTGATTCAGGTGCTGGAACGCCGCAATCAGGATGTCACGGAAAAAATCCAAAACAAAAACGCCACTGACGCCATTCGTGAACGCAAACTGGACCCTGCCATGCAGGCCTGGATTCGGCGCATTCGTGATGAGGCCTTTGTTCAAAATAGGCTTTGATTGTCGGAGCATTTTTATGACTGAATCAGTTCATCGTCTGGCCATCACTGCGGGAGAACCAGCAGGCATAGGCCCGGATCTTTGCGTGCAAATGGCACAGCAAAATCATTCCTATGAAATGGTGGTTATTGCGGATGCAAAGCTGTTGGTCGCTCGCGCACAACAACTCAACCTGCCGCTGGAGATCATTCCGTTTCAGGAAAATACCTCCCGCGTAAAAAGTCCCCACCGTGCAGGCAGATTACCCGTGCTGGATATCCCGCTACCTGATAGTACGCAACCCGGCCAATTGAATAAAAAAAATTCACCAACGGTTTTAAAAACCATTGATGCAGGAATTAATGGCTGCAAACAAGGTATGTTTGATGCTTTGATTACCGGCCCGGTACATAAAGGCATTATCAACGAAGCGGGTATCGCTTTTACCGGGCATACGGAATATCTTGCGCAGCAAACGGGCGGTCATCCGGTAATGATGTTAGCCACTGAAGGTCTGCGAGTTGCATTGGCCACAACCCACCTTCCTCTGAAAGATGTAGCAGCAGTGATCACGCGTGAAAGTCTTACACAGATCATTGATATTTTGTTACAGGACTTACATTTCAAGTTAGGTATTAACAAGCCACGCATTCTGGTTTGTGGCCTGAATCCCCATGCCGGTGAAGATGGTCACCTGGGTTCAGAAGAAATAGAAATTATTACACCTGTGTTACAAAGCTTTCGTGATCGTGGTGTGAATCTGCAAGGCCCATTGTCAGCAGATACCCTCTTTACCAGCGAAAAATTAAAACAGGCCGATGTCGTGTTGGCCATGTATCACGATCAAGGTTTGCCGGTATTGAAACATATGGGCTTTGGTAAAGCGGTAAATATCACTTTAGGCCTGCCAATCATTCGCACCTCAGTTGATCATGGCACCGCACTGGCATTGGCGGGCACGGGTCAGGCCAGGGCCGATAGTTTGTTATATGCAATGTTGATAGCCGACGAAATGGCCAGACACGTGAAAAAACAGCAGGCACAATCTGTCGCATGAGTACAGATTCTATATCTTCACCAACACACCGTGCCCGTAAACGCTTTGGCCAGAATTTCTTGACGGACCCCTATGTCGTCGCCGGTATTGTTGCCGCCATCAGCCCGCAACGAGATGATCATCTGGTGGAAATCGGCCCCGGCCTGGGCGTGTTGACAGAATCTTTGTTACCTTGTGTTACCGCTATGGACGCCATTGAACTGGACCGGGATATTATTCCCAAATTGCAGGAACACTGTCGTGACCGTGGTGAGTTACACATTTATGAAGCCGATGCGCTGAAGTTTGATTTTTCAGCCCTGGCGGAAGACGGTCGCCCACTACGCATTATCGGCAATCTGCCCTACAACATTTCCACACCACTGATGTTTCATTTACTGTCTATGCACGAACGGATTCAGGACATGCACTTCATGTTGCAAAAAGAAGTGGTGGATAGACTGGCAGCCACACCGGGTGGTAAAGACTATGGCCGTCTGAGTGTGATGATGCAATATCATTGCCGGGTAGAATCACTGATGGAAGTACCACCGGAAGCCTTTTCACCTCCTCCCAAAGTGAACTCTGCGGTGGTGCGTTTAGTGCCTTACAGCAAACCCCCTGTCAGTGTTGATAACGTTAACCAGCTGGAAAAACTGGTCACCCAAGCATTTTCCCAGCGACGCAAGACTTTGCGTAATACACTCAAACCACTAATGAATGCAGAACAGATTGAGGCACAAGGCATTGATCCCAGGCGTCGGGCAGAAACATTGAGCCTGGCTGAATTTGCTCTGTTGGCTAATTTTGTTAGCGTGAATTCAGTAACGAGACATTCAATAACAAAAAAAGATAAAATAAATTGACTGTTGATCTTGGTATCGGTGCATTGCTGGAACAACTCATCGGGCCGCCGGGTGGGTTTATTTTTCTTGCCGTGCTGGGGCTGGTATTAATGCGCGGTTATCCGCGTGCAGGATTTTACATGACGGCAAGTGGCCTGGGCTTGTTGTATATTGCCAGTCTGCCGCTGACCGCCAATATTTTATTATCAGGGCTGGAACCGGAAGCCGCACTTTCTGAAAAAACCTTATTGGCCAATGATAAGCCACCGCAGGCCATTGTGATTCTTGGCGCGGGTCGTCGTTATCATGCACCGGAATTTTCAGGTGATACCCCCAATGCTTTTGCACTGGAACGGATACGTTATGGTGTATGGCTGGCGCGACACACACTGCTGCCGGTATTAATTTCGGGTGGACTGGGGACGGAACAATCGCCTTCCGAAGCTGAGCTGATGAAACAGCTTGTTGAAAGTGAATACGCCCTGCCCGTGCGCTGGACTGAAACACAAAGCCGTACGACTTATGAAAATGCACAATACTCCGCAAAAATATTAAAGGCTGAAGGCATCGAGTCCATTTATCTCGTTACCCATGCCAGACACATAAAACGCAGTATGCAATCGTTTAAAAAGTTTGGCCTTAACGTTGTACCTGCTCCCACCGTATTTGATAACAAAGGCCAGGGTGATCTGACGTTACGGTATTTTCTGCCTAGTGCCAAATCATTAAACCGCACTGCCCAAGTGTTTCATGAATGGGTGGGTATGCTGTGGTATTGGGTGCGCTATTAGCGTATGGATGAAATAGTTTATGAATATTTAGCGCATAACTCTTGAAAAGCTAGATTTTGGTTTTTAGTTCACTCATAACTTACTAACAAGTCACTATTAATCAGTACCATCTATGTAGATATATGCCTTTATATAAGGGAATATTGAATAGCAATGGTATTGTTTCCAGCTATCCGGGTAGTATGTACTGTCAGTGTAAAGTGATTGAGTTTATTTTGTGTATTCAAAAATTCCAGTGAGGTGAAAGAGTGAAGTTTTTGTTATTAGGGTTTTGTTTGATTATTATAGGCGGGTGTTCAGTTCCCCAGGAAATAGAGCGGCCCAAAAAATATACTAAAATTCACTATAGCGGTTATTTTACATTAACCATTCCGACCTCAATGCTGGCGAATGCCAAAATTTTTGATTCTGATGGGACGGTAATAGTATTTGACAAAAATAAACAGTTATCAGGATTCATTATTACCAACGAAAAAGATAATTTACCTGAAGGATTTGATTTAAGAGAGTATCCAAAGTATTTTTTGGAACTTAAAGAAACGGATAGTTTGTCCACTGATGTAAAACGTATGTTTGATTTATCATCAAAAGAGCTTAAAGAAAGCTTAAACGGCCCTGCTATTTCTGTTTATGAAGCAACTAATAAAATATACTATGTCGCGTGCAAAAAAGAATCATGCGTTACTTTCATAACAATGAAAAATCAAAATGAGCAAATTTTCATGTTGACTTCCGAGGGATTTGGTTGGGATTTTCTGAAAAATTTCATAGAAGGAGTTTAATGTAGTGTTAACGGAAAAAGAAAAAAATAATCTTTACATTTTAATATCTTCCATTTTAGGCAAAGATATTGGTATTAAGTCATATAAAATGAGATTTAATGACAGAACCGTAAAGGTTGTTGAAGATATGATAAGAACAAATATTCACTGTAATAATGCAGTGAAAGACTTGTTTTCCGCACTTATCACGGCAGGTAAACTTTCCTCTAAAGGCTGGTTAAGGAAAATATTAAGTTCGCTGGATGCAATGCTTGATATTCAAGAGGAAGGGCTAAATAGCTATGGTTGTTCAGTGGCCACTAAGTCTCGTTGGAAATCATATATTATTACAAGCACGATCTAGCGGGATAAATCAGAGGCTATTTTTTGCGTGATCCATAAAACTTCTTAAACCTTCCTGCCGAAAACCCATTCATCCGTTTGTCACCAACCAGAATAATCGGTATGCCACGCCCGTTGAGTTTTTTATAATCACGTTGGCCTTTTTCAGTTTTTTCTACATCGTATTCCCGAAAAGGAATTTTTTGCGCTTGAAAAAAGTGTCGGGCACGCTTGCAAATTCCGCACCATGTTGTGCTATACATAATGACGGTTTTTCTGCCTGTCACATGACTTGAACTGAACGCTTCGAAGGATTCAGTGGTAACACTTTCATAACTATTGATATCGACAGTAATTTGTTGGGCAGACGATGAGGTTGGTGGCCGATCACCAAAATGTTTATTACCTTGTGCATCCGTCCATTGATAAATTTCTGCACATACACTTGCGCTTGCCAGCGAAATAGCAAAACAAAACCCAGGGGTCGAATATTTCATGCAGGCAGGCGTTAGTTACGGTGGCTTGGCCAGGAAAATAACAACACAAAACCACCTAGCCCACCCAGCATCCAGGTCAGGAGTGGTGCATTACCCAGCATAGAGGTGGTTGTAGGATCGGCATAGACATAAATGATGGAGGCACTGATGACAAAAGCAGAGCCCACAATGGCCCGGAACAGACGGCGATTGGTACGACGAATTTCCCAGCGTATTGCGGTTAATTCTTGCATCGCACCGCTGGAATCACCCCCTACTTTTTGCTGCTTCCGATGTTGCGTAGATTGTGTCAACCATTGATGTAACAACACCGGGATTTCCGGTAGCTTTTCACTCCATTCCGGTGCGTTGCGGCGTAGCGAACGCATAATCGAGCGTACACCTATTTGCTCACTCATCCAGCGTTCAAGGTAGGGTTTTGCGGTTTGCCATAAATCCAGTTCGGGATATAACTGCCGACCCAGGCCTTCTATGTTCAACAGAGTTTTTTGTAGCAATACCAGTTGCGGTTGTATTTCCATATTGAATCGCCGGGCCGTTTGAAACAGGCGCAACAATAAAAGGCCAAACGAGATATCTTTCAGGGGACGTTCAAAAATAGGCTCACACACGGTGCGAATCGCTGCTTCAAATTCTTCCACTCGTGTATCTTCTGGCACCCAGCCGGATTCCACATGCAGTTCTGCTACCTTACGGTAATCGCGTTGAAAAAAAGCCAGGAAATTACCTGCCAGGTAATGCTGATCATCATGACTTAATGTACCCATGATGCCAAAGTCTACAGCAATGTAACGACCATTGGGCCCGACAAAAATATTACCGGGATGCATGTCGGCATGGAAAAAGTTATCACGAAATACCTGGGTGAAAAAAATTTCCACACCATGTTCAGAGAGTTTTTTAAGATCAATGCCCTGCTCTTTCAGCATGCTGACATTGCTTACCGGAATACCATGGATGCGCTCCATCACCATCACATTGCCACGCGTCAATGGCCAGTGGACTTCCGGCACATATAATAAATCAGAGTCTGCAAAGTTACGCCGCAGTATGGAGGATGAGCTGGCTTCGCGCATCAAGTCCAGTTCATCCAATATGGTTTTTTCAAATTCTTCCACGACTTCACACGGACGTAAACGTCGGCCATCAGCCCAGTAACGTGTTGCCAGTTCAGCAATGGTATGCATCAAGGCTAGATCACGACGAATGATTTTTTCAATATCGGGGCGTACCACTTTGACGACCACTTCACGTCCATCCAGCAGGCTGGCGGTGTGTACTTGTGCGATGGAAGCTGAGGCCAGTGGTTGCTCATCAAATAGTGCAAACACTTCTGTCACTGACTGGCCGAGACTTTTTTCGATAATCGTACGTGCCTGACTGCCTGGAAAAGCGGGTACGTTGTCCTGTAACTGTGCCAGTTCATCGGCAATATCATCGGGTAACAAATCACGACGTGTAGAAAGTATCTGGCCAAACTTGATAAAAATAGGGCCAAGATCTTCCAGACAGAGACGAATACGCGCACCCCGAGGTAATTTTTCACGCCGAAACCAGCGCCAAGGGGAAAAATATTGTAAAAACCGTATCGGACGGAACAGATGGGTGGCAAAAATAATTTCATCAAGCCCGTGGCGGCCCAAAACATTATTGATGTGCAATAAACGTAATGCTTGCCGGAACCCGATCACTCTGCCTTCCTGTTATTTTTCAGATGGGTTTCCAGTCGCCGGACACGTGCTTCCATGCGATCCACGTCAGTACGCAACACATCCACTTGTGATAAATAATTTTCCACTTCATCAGGATTGGGCAGAGCTTCATTTTCTTCCTGAAAATATTCCGCAACATCCTGCCCCAGTGTATCTGCAACATCCTGCCCCCAGGACAAAGTGTCGCGCACCACATTACCCAATTTGTGCGCCACCAGATCACCCGTGAAATGGGAGAGGTGCTCTTCCCAGTCGATGTCCAGCGCATTGAGAATTTCACTGAACTGTTGCCCTAACTCCACGTCACCGCTGATTTCCACATCGCCGGCAAACAATACGTCACCCGCATGTTTAATCAAGCCCATGCGCATCAATGCCATAGGTGCACCACGTAACAATGTGTCCGCTTCACCTTCAAAACGACCATAAACGGATAATTTATCGAGACCGGGAATCAGGTACAGTGATACATCCGGCCCGCGTACTTCGATAGCAATCACTTTCCCCTGTAGGTCTTGTAGTCGGGCAAGGGTATCTTCGTCTAACTGCAAAACACGGTTCACGGCTATTTCGATACTGGCGGTGATTGCCGTGGGCAGGTGATTCATCGCAATTCACCGATTAATTGCTCAAGGCTTTTTTGTGACTCATCATCGGCCTCAATGCCCGCCTTGTATAACACAACGGTGTTGGCAATTTTATCGTGAAAGGCTTGTTTGCGTTTATCTCGTGCTACCCATAAAAAACCCAGAAGTAGAGGCAGGATGGAAGCAAGGTACGCAACATAACGCAAAGCAGCTTGCTTTATTGACATAGGCTTAAAACTGTCGGCATGCACTACTTGACAATCCAGCAGCAACTTGCCCGGCGTACCAAGAAACTTGAGCCATAAAATAATGGTTAATAAAAATCCTGTTGCTGTGCGTAATAAACCTTCGCTGGTAAATAATTCTGCGTCCATAATAAGCGGACCCATAAGCAAACTGATGATGATCGTAAACAGCAAACTATCGATAAGCGTTGCGCCAACCCGCCGCCAAAAACCAGCATACTGAAGCGGGGCAGCAGGCAAATCAATATTCACAATTTATAACCTCGGTGCAAAGCAACAATACCACCACTGAGATTGAAATAATCACAGCGTTCAAGGTTCGCTGTTTCCATCATCGTTTTTAATTCATCCTGGCCGGGATGCATGCGAATGGATTCTGCCAGATAACGATAGCTTGCTTCGTCTTTGGCCACCAGTTTCCCCATCAGCGGTAATAACTTGAATGAATAGGTATCGTAGACCGTGGCAAGTCCCGGTGTGATGGGTTTGGAAAATTCCAGTATCAGCAATCGGCCACCCGGCTTGAGAATGCGCTGCATGGAGCGTAGCGCAGCATCCTTATCGGTAACATTGCGCAAACCAAAAGCAATGGTAATGCAATCAAAATAATTATTGGGAAAAGGCAGGCATTCGGCATTGGCCTGTACATATTTCATGTTAGACAACACGCCACGATTAATCAGCCGTTCGCGTCCTACTTTAAGCATGGACTCATTGATATCCGCGAGCACCACTTCGCCACGTTCACCCACCAGTGCGGAAAATTTTGCTGCCAAGTCGCCAGTACCACCGGCAATATCCAATACCCGCTGACCGGTACGCACGCCACTCATCTCGATGGTGTAACGCTTCCACAGGCGATGCACACCCATGGACATCAGATCATTCATAACGTCGTAACTGTCGGCAACGGAATGAAAGACGCCAGCGACTCTGTCCGCCTTTTCTTCAGTACGCACTTGCTCATAACCAAAGTGAGTGGTGCTTTCTGAATGTATATTTTCGCTGTTTTTATCAGCGCTGCTGTCGGCTGTATTCGTCATTCAATCAGGCCTTGCGTTTATGCCCGGCTTTTTCCAAACGATTCAGGTATTCGGCCCACAGTTCAGTTTTGTCGCGACCCAGTGTGTACAGCGTATCCCAGGAATAAATGCCGGTATTGTGGCCGTCATCAAATTCCAGTTGGATGGCGTAATTGCCTACTGGCTCGATACCGGCGATATTGACATTTTCCTTGCCCAATTGCAGCACTTCCTGGCCAGGGCCATGCCCTCGTACTTCTGCCGATGGTGAATACACACGCAAGTATTCGCAGGGGTACTCAAAATGATTGCCATCGTCAAAAGCAATTTCCAGTACACGCGAAGCCTGATGTAGATTGATATCGGTAGGCTTTGGAGCGGTGATCATGATGGTTCTCCGTTAATCAATGTTGGTCGTTGTACATGGGTTATAAAATATACCGGCTCAAGTCTTCATTTTTGGCCAACTCGCCAAGATGCTTGTCTACATACTCTGCATCCACGGTGACGCTGGTTCCACTTTGATCTGCGGCAGAGAATGAAATTTCTTCCAGCAGGCGTTCCACTACTGTGTGCAAGCGGCGTGCGCCGATATTGTCGGTACGTTCGTTCACTTGCCAGGCGACTTCAGCGATGCGCGAAATCCCATCATCGGTGAAGGTGAGTGTGACACCTTCGGTTGCCAGTAAGGCGCTGTATTGTTCGGTTAATGAAGCATCAGGTTCGGTAAGAATGCGCACAAAGTCTTCCACGCTCAGCGCGCTTAGTTCAACACGAATGGGTAAGCGCCCCTGCAATTCGGGAATCAGGTCGGATGGCTTGGATAAATGAAATGCACCCGAGGCAACAAATAAAATATGATCTGTTTTTACCATGCCGTATTTGGTGGATACCGTGCAGCCTTCCACTAATGGTAACAAATCCCGTTGCACGCCCTCACGTGATACATCCGGTCCGGAGCTTTCACCACGTTTGCAGATTTTGTCCATTTCATCGAGAAACACAATACCGTTTTGTTCGACATTATCCACGGCACATAATTTAATTTCTTCTTCGTTGAGCAGTTTGCCCGCTTCTTCATCGCTTAGCAGTTTGAAGGCATCTGTAATTTTCAGTTTGCGGGTGGTGGTGCGACTATTACCCATATTTTGAAACAACCCCTGCAACTGGTTGCTCATCTCTTCCATACCGGGCGGCGCCATGATTTCCACTCCCATGGGGCTGGCACTTAATTCCACTTCAATTTCTTTGTCATCGAGATCACCCTCACGCAATTTTTTGCGAAATTTTTGCCGGGTGCTTGATTCCTCAGTTGACTCTTTGTTCGGTACATCGTCATCTGTACCAAAGCCAAAATTGCTGTTGCGCGCGGGGCGCAACAAAATATCGAGAATGCGGTCTTCTGCCGCTTCTTCGGCACGGAAGCGCACTTTTTTCATTTCCTGTTCGCGTACCAGTTTGATGGAAATATCAATCAGGTCACGAATGATGGATTCCACATCGCGGCCCACGTAACCCACTTCGGTAAATTTGGTGGCTTCCACTTTTACAAACGGTGCATTGGCCAGCCTGGCCAAACGTCGGGCGATTTCAGTTTTGCCGACACCGGTGGGGCCAATCATCAAAATATTTTTAGGTGTGATTTCACTCTTCAGCGCATCGTCTACTTGCGAGCGCCGCCAGCGATTGCGCAGAGCGATGGCCACGGCACGTTTGGCGTCGTCTTGACCGATGATGTGCTTGTCCAGCTCCTGTACGATTTCGCGAGGGGTCATTTGCGAACTGATTTCTGTTGATGCTTTTGACATTAGCTTGCCTTTTCTTTGCCTGACTCACCAGAATGTAACTCTTCAATGGTGAAATTATCATTGGTATAAACACAAATTTCCGAGGCAATGGTTAACGCTTTTTTACACACAGCGAGTGCGTCCAGCTCGGTGTTTTGCATCAATGCGCGTGCAGCGGCCTCAGCAAAAGAGCCGCCAGAACCGATAGCGATCACGTCATGCTCGGGCTCGATTACATCGCCATTGCCGGAGATCACCAGGGAAGCCGTTTTGTCGGCCACCGACAACAGGGCTTCCAGCCGACGCAGCATGCGGTCAGTGCGCCAGTCTTTGGCTAATTCCACCGCAGCGCGAGTCAAATGTCCTTGATGTTTTTCCAGTTTGCCCTCGAAGCGCTCAAACAAAGTGAACGCATCTGCCGTGCCTCCGGCAAAACCGGCAATCACCTTGTTGTGGTACAACCGCCGTACCTTGCGTGCATTGCCTTTCATGATGGTATTGCCCATCGAAACCTGACCGTCGCCGCCGATCACTACTGACCCGTTACGACGCACCGAAAGAATTGTAGTGCCGTGAAATTGTTCCAACGTGATTCCTCGTAAACTCAATGAAAACAGGGCGGAAAGTTTACACCATATCGGTGCTCAGCAGGCTGTTCAGGGTAATTTCCTGAGTCCCGGCTTGCCCTTTCGGGTAGTGCTGTTTTTAGCTTTGGCTCTGGGGTGTGCCTTGTCATAGACCGCGGCGAGACGCTGAAAATCCAGGTGGGTGTAAATTTGTGTGGTGCTGATATCAGCGTGTCCTAGCAGTTCCTGTACTGCACGCAAATCACCGCTGGATTCCAGCAGATGACTGGCAAAGGCGTGGCGCAATTTGTGCGGATGCACCCGGCTGGGAATGCCCTGCTGAATACCCCGCTGACGAAAACGCTGTTGTATGGCGCGTGGCGTGAGTCGTCCGCCCCGTTGACTGACGAACAAAGCGGGCTCGCCTTCATCGGCTAACGCAGCACGTTGACGCTGCCAGGCAAGAATGGCTTCGCGCGCATAACGGCCCACCGGTACCAGCCGTGTCTTGTTGCCTTTGCCCAGCACCTCGACACTGCCATCGGCCAGATCAATCTGCCCCACATCCAGCGATACCAGCTCGGCCAGACGCAGTCCGGCTGAATACATCAGCTCCAGCATGGCAGTATCACGTACGGCGAGCGGGTCATTCACATCACCTGTCACAGAGAGCAACTGTGTCATTTCATCCACGTCCAGCGGTTCAGGCAGTTTGCGCGGTGCTTTGGGCGCCTGCACCCCCTGCGCCACATTTTTTTGCAGATAGCCTTCACGTATCAAAAAGCGTAAAAAACTGCGTAAGGCAGATAACGCCCGTGCCAGACTTCGGCCACCGATGCCCTGTCGGTGACGGGACGCTAACCAGGCGCGCACATGTTTGGCATCCAGTGACAACCAATCCGTTACCCCGACAGAATCGCAGTAGGCAACGATGGTGCGCAGATCACGCTGATAATTGTTGAAAGTGTGCGGCGATAAGCACCGTTCGGTGTTGAGGTGTTGTAGGAAATTGTCGATCCACTGCTGTGCGGTGTGGTGCATTGACACGATACCTTTGTTGTCGACTGGAACACCCTCTAAGCGCCTGTGTCCAGGTATTTGCCTATGGCAACAGTAATTACTTCTGCCAGATTATCCAAAAAACTGGTATCCATGCCGGTGTGATAGCGGTCTTTCTCAAAACTGCCGATGGCCAGCAGGCCCAGAGCAGCTTGTTTGCCCAGGGGCAGCACAGCGCTGGAGGCAATACTTTCGGCCTGCTCACCAAACAGCGCCTCTAATTGCTCACCGCTCAACTGCCCACAATAGGGTTTACCTGCGCTGAGCAGGCGACGGAACAGACCACACAAGGCATCGGTATCCACAGGAAATTCATCGTGGGACGCCAGTGTGTCATTACCTCCCTCCACCAGTAAGCGCAATGCCACCAGACTGGCTGAAAAATTGCGGCGCAGTTGTTTGTCGATCAGTATCAGTAGAGCATCAAGTGAGTCGTTTTCGATAATCTGTAATGTAAGTTTGTGCAATTGGGTATTCAGTTCACCGTTTGTTCGGGCCATCTGAACCAGCTCTGTCAACTGTTTTTGCAAATTGGCATTGCTTTCGCGTAACACTGCGACCTGACGTTCCACTAGCGAAACCGCTGAGCCCGTGGCATGGGGGACGCGCAAATCTGCCAGCAGTGTCGGTTTGTCTTCAAAAAAATCCGGGTGACATCGCAGGTAATCGGCGACGTTCTGCTCATCTGGCTGCGAGCGGGCATTTGCGGGCTTTGATACCGTCGTTTTCTGGTCGGTCACGTTTGATTCTCACTCTACTGCGGGATACGTCATCATGAACTAATACACTGTCATGGGCTAATTGTCGGACAAAGTTATTTTGATTTAATTCTGGCATCGTCTGTGGTGAAACGCCATTCTAAAAACTAAGCAGCTTTGCTGCTCGCAGGATATCGCTCGTGCTGGTTGTTTCTTATTTTAACGTGTTTGTGGAAGCGTTGATGTTTACAATGCCGATGAGGCGCTTATTTTTGACAGTAACAGGCAGCCGCTGGCATCGGGCCGACAAGACCAGCCGGGTGCGAGGTAGGTGGTGGAGATGGTTTCGGTGATCAGTGCTGGCCCACTGATTTCAGCGAGCAAATTTTCCCGTGCATAAACCGGCACTTTTGTTTCGATGCCCGCCAGCGATACATAAGCCATGGCGGGCATTTCGTGGGCAGATTTTGTTTCGTGGTCTGGCGGTAATGTCAGTGTCTGGGGTGGGCTGTGTACTTTTACGCGCAGTGTCACCAGCTCCACTGGTTGCTGTAAACGATGGCCGTATAACGTGGTGTGCCGCTCATGAAATTGCTGAATCACGCTGGCCATCGCTTGTTCAATGGCATGGGCTTTGTTGTCCACCGATAATGCAACGGGCAAATTGATGACAAACGACTGGCCCTGGTAACGCAGATCCATGCTGGGTGACATGATGATATTGTCCGCGTCCACACCTTCTGCAATCAGGGCTTCACGTCCCCGTCTTGTCAGCGTGGTTATGGCGTGTTGCACGTCATGTAGTAACGGTTTATCAGGCGCAGCAGAAAGTAGTTGTTGCAATGTATGAGACAGGTAGCGTGCCCGTGGTGCTACCAACATACCTAATGCCGATAATACACCCGCGTGTGCGGGTACCAGTGCTTGCGACATCTCCATTGCTTCGGCTAGCGCACATACATGCAGTCCTCCGGCACCGCCGAAGGAGGTCAACGTTAATTGTGCCGCATCGACACCACATTGCACTGACATTACCCGCAGAGCGCGTGCCATGTGCTCGTTGGCTACGTCAATAATGCCCTGCGCTGTTTGTTCGTGGGAAAGACCGAGCATTTTGGCCAGCGGCGCAATGGCTGCCCGTGCGGCGTTTTCGTCCAGGGTCATGTGGCCACCGAGAAAGGCGTCGCTACGCAGACGGCCTAGCAGCAAATTGGCATCGGTGACGGTAGCCTGCATGTTGATTCCGGCAGTGTCTCGCCCATAACAGGCGGGACCGGGGTCGGCACCCGCGGATTCCGGTCCGACCTGCAACAGTCCGCCGCTGTCAATGCGTGCAATGGAACCACCGCCTGCTCCGATGGTGTGCATGTCCACCATGGGCACACCGACGGGGTAGGCACCAATACGGCCTTCAGTCGTCAGCGGAAGGTCGCCGTTCTGTGTATTGTCCAGTAGTGCCACATCGGTGGAGGTGCCACCCATGTCGAAACTCAGCAGGCGATGGCAACCTGCAAGGTTGCCCACATATTGTGCACCCGCCAGGCCACCTGCGGGGCCAGATAACAACATATGCACGGCTTCTTCGCCAGCCTGTGCGGCATCAATGGTGCCACCAGCGCTTTGCATTACGGCTACCTGTGTCTGTGGAACAGCGGCGCATAATCGTTGCAGGTAGCCCTGCACCAGCGGGCCGACGCTGGCGTTGAGCCAGGTGGTGATGCCTCGTTCGTATTCGCGGGGTTCGGGCAGGATGTGCGATGAGCGTGAAACAAACATGTTGTCTGGCACGACTTCAGCAATGCGTTTTTCAAAGCCCTCGTCGAGCCAGGAAAACAAAAGGTTAATAGCGACGGCTTGCGGTTTCAGTGTTTCCAGTGTGCTACGCAATGTGCGCAAATCGGATTCGGTCAACGTTTCCAGCACACTGCCATCAGCACCCAGTCGTCCCCCGGTTTCCAGGCATAGCGTGCGTGGTACGGGTGGAGCAATGGGAGCTGGGTTGAGATTGTAGAGTTCCGCGCGTGCTTGACGACCGATGGTGAGCAGGTCACGCAGGCCGGTATTGGTGATGAACACCGTGCGCACACCTTTGTTTTCGAGCACGGCATTGGTGGCGACGGTAGAGCCATGTACCACCAACAAGTCATCACAATTGTCCAGTTTCAGTTCACGAATACCCTGCAGAATGGCTTGTTCCGGCGCCTGTGGTGTGGATAACACCTTGTGTACCCGCAAGTTCTGCACCCCGGTTGGCTTGTTGGGAAACAGCACAAAATCGGTGAAGGTGCCACCCGTGTCGATTCCTAAAAGAGGCATACGTGGATGATCCTAAAATCTGCAGTTGCATAGCCTGTAGAGTGATGAAACGGCTCCCTTCTAAACCGGCGGCAATTGCGCCACGATGGAGAGGTGGCAACCATCAAACAAAAAACAGGAGAGACCAAGACTACAACGACTGGATTGAATTTGGCAAAGAGCATCTTTCATATCGCCTGTTTTGATGAGAAGCACAATAATGAAGAAAAAACGTATGTTGCGCCGTTGTTCCATTTTTTCCTACCCGATGACTCAGGGTTGATATCATTCTCATCTTGCCTCGCCAACTGCAAAATTTAACGGGCTCGGCAAGTGGCTTAACTGCTGGTTCCATAATTGGTGATTCTGTATATTGCGCTGTCAGGCGAAAAGACCAGTGATCAGATATACCCATGGCGTTTGGGATTTAGGTCTAATTGCACGCCCTATTAACTCCATGGCTGCGTTGAAATTCCTTGCAATAGAGCGACTATTACGCGTCATTTCGCCTTGCCATGAAGCAAATATGACGCACACTTAAACCTAAATCCCAAACGCCATGGGTATATAAAGTGAGAAATGTATGTCAGACAGTATTTATGTCGCTAAAGCATATTTGTTATTAAACTGCCCTTTTTCTTTCAAGTTTCTTCTGTTTATGACCGAGACTGGGTTGCTTGAACAAATTGAAGTCATTACTTTTAATGCGAAAGAAGATGACTATGTGAGGAAGAAAGCAAAACTCGAAGATCTGTTAGGCTCGGAAATATCATTTCCTACGGTAGAAATTGAGCAGGGAATTTACAAGTCAGATTCGGATGCCCTTATTGATCACTATTCTAAGAAGAATGGCATTATCAATGAAAAATTAGTAACGCTGGAATACTATAAAAATGGAATATTTGGCGAGATCATTCGCCTATTTAAAGAGAATAGAGAACTTAAATCAAAGATGTCAGACCCATGAACCAGATCTTTCGAAACAGGCCCAAGATTATCTTTGCTCGCGTAATTTTCACATAGGACTTTTTCATCTCTTCGTTCCAGTCTCATCTTTTAGGTGCTGTTGCCGCATTGCTGTCGGCGTGTTGCTGGGCTGTTGCTGCTATTTTGTTTCGGCGTGTCGGTGAGCGCATTACTGCCATGGGCATCAATCTGGCCAAGGGATTGGTATCGATGCTTTTTATGGCTGTGTTGTTATTACCTGGGTTTTATTCCGGGTTGGCAACATTGGATACAAACAGCCTTGCTGCGTTGGCGCTCAGTGGCATTATCGGCATCTGCTTTGGTGACACACTGTATTTTCTCGCCTTGATGCGATTGGGAGCCCGGCGTACCCTTTTGTTAGGTTCGTTGATTCCGGTCACCACCGCACTCATGGCAGTGGCCTTTTTAGGCGAACAAATGCCTGTTCTGGCTTGGTTGGGTATGTCGCTGGCCATTGTCGGTGTCACCTACGTGCTGTGGCAGCGCGCACCGCAAGAAAATGCGCAACAACAGCCTCGTGAAAGGTACCGTAGCGGACTTTTTTTTGGCGTGTTATTCGTGGTCGCTAATGCCTTGGGTATTATTGCCACCAAGGTGGGTGTGACCGATGTTCCTGCTCTGGAAGCCACCTTTGTTCGTCAGGTTTTTGCCATTGCCGGGCTGACTTTTTGGGGGCTGATGGTGCGTGACTTATTGGGTTGGGTCACCCCGTTACGTGATGGAAAATTGCTGAAAACTTTACTCATTGCTTCATTGATTGGTGCTTTTCTGGGTACGTGGTTATCCATCGTCGCATTAAAATATACTTACGCTGCCGTCGCCGCGACGCTTAATTCCACCAGCCCCTTGTTTATTTTACCGCTGGCTGCTTTTTGGCTGAAAGAACGTGTCAGTTTGCGCGAAATCGTTGGTGCATTGGCTGCCGTTACCGGCATTGGTCTTTATTTCAGCAGTTTAAGTTTGTTATGAATACGAATATGATGAGTGCGTTTTTTAATCAATGAGGGAATAGTGATGTTTTTATGTCACCTGCGCGGTTTTGTTTTTTTGATGGTCAGTTTGGTTGCGGGCAATAGTACTGCCGCTGAATTATTGGAAGTGCCTGTTGGCATTTCCCCAGTAATGAGTTCTGCTGCTATGTTTATCGCCAAAGAGCGAGGATATTTTCGTGAAGAAGGCATTGATGTGGTGATCAACCCTTTCAAGGCTTCTGGCGCAAAAATGGTGCCTTTTTTAGCGACGGGACAATTGTTTGTCGCTGGTGGTAACGTTAATGCGGGTATGTACAATGCGATTGCTCAGGATATCCCCATCAAGATCGTTTCAGATAAAGGCAC
>Ga0316204_10001732_pt1 | contig 55753 bp, 67 predicted proteins | sample 6monrhotite_MG_2_FD_205661 | JGI IMG/M metagenome (GOLD analysis project Ga0316204, IMG submission 205661) | Microbial mat bacterial communities from mineral coupon in-situ incubated in ocean water Damariscotta River, Maine, United States -... | ecosystem: Environmental > Aquatic > Marine >... | reverse complement strand
CACGTATTTTCATTAAAAAATAAAATAAAAAAATATAGCACAAATAAGCTATATATACTTTACAATATAGCATGAACAAGCTATAATATATTCAGAAGTTAAGGAAGTCATTTTATTTATTAAGGGTTAATTATGAAATTAGAAGACGCTGCAAAAATCTTAGAGTTAAACGGTGATTTAACAAAATCTGATATTAAAAAAGCCTATAAAAAAGCGTGTACTAAATACCATCCCGACAAGGGCGGCTCAGTTGAAATGATGCAAGCTATTAATCAAGCTTATGCTGAATTGAAAGATTTTGAGGGCAATCTTGAGGCTGGCACATTGGGTTATTCAGATCTATTAAATGAAGCGTTATTGAAAATTATAGACCTACCTAATATTGAAATTGAAGTTTGTGGCGCGTGGGTGTGGGTTACGGGTGACACTAAAGAACATAGTAAAGCATTGGGTAAAAATGGCGCGGGTTTTTGGTGGGCTAAGAAAAAGAAAGCTTGGTATTTTCGCCCTAGTGATTGGAAAAGCTCAAGCCGTGGCGATTGGTCACTTGATCGCATCCGTGGCGAACATGGAACGCAAAAAGTAAACACACGTTTTCAACCTCGTTTAGCTAGCTAAACGTTTTATTCTCTTTTATTGGATTGATCTATTATGACCACAAACACTTTAAATATTATTAATAATGATACATAACCCCTTTAACGGTTGAAAGTCTTGATATGATTAACAAGGTTTTTTCAAGCATTGATAACCTAAAAAATGAGGCGTATTTGTTTGAAACTATTCACGGCCATATTATTAATTTTACCATGACAGAAAAATCATATTTTGATTGGGCAAAGGACAAATCAAAAAGATTACATAAAGACGATCTAATATTTTTTGCCTCGTTAACTGGTTTTCGTTGGGTTGAATATACGATGAACGAATTAAAAATTGGTTTTACTAATAGCCCCCGATAGGGGGTAAGGTTTTTATTATGGATAATCGAAAAAAACTTTTTGATTTGGTTGAAAAAATCGCAAATTTTTTACCCGAACAATGGCGGTTTAATCATCTAGTTAAGCAAGGTAAAAAATTTGAAAAACCGCGCATTATTGGCTTAAAAGGGGCATCAATAGGCTTTCGTTATCGTTGTGATAAAGAAAATATGGTTAGTGTTACGGGTAGGTGGCCAAAAATACCCGGTGAACCGTATTATAGTAGTGTTGATCATTGGGGGGTGATGGAAAATGATGATCATTACCCGGCAATTAATTTTTCAATTAATCGCCAAGCTAGTGCTATTGCAAGAGATATTGAAAAACGTTTTTTATCAAATTATTGGGTGTTATATCAACGTTGTTTAGTTAAAAGTGAACTAATGATTAAACATAGAGAATTGGTTAATTTTCAAGTTGAAGCAATTAAACGTATTTATCCTATAGAACAAAATTTGCATAAACATAACCCTGATAGACCGCGCTTATACTTACCATCAAAATCTTATTCAGGAGGAGGGGAAATTATGTTTAACTCAAGAGATAAATTTGATTTGAAATTAGGTGATCTATCCCTTGATGAAATTATTAAAATTTTAACCATTTTAAATCAACGCAAGGAGCAAGGAGGTTAAAGTGTTTTTATGTTTAGGGAATGATCGTTTTAATATGGGCGCTACATGCTATAATAAAATAAATTTTGATTATTATAATATGACGCAAACTATGAAACCCGGTAAAAAAAGCGAATATCCAAACAATTTGTTTAATTCTTGGCTTGAATTTAGAATATATAAAGGACAAAAATTAGCTGAAATTATTAGGGAAACTAACGAAAAGTTAGATCGCAAATATGATAACAATAGTTTTTATCGTTGGAAAACTGAAAAATTAACGTTAGCTGAAGTTGTTTTACATGGAATGATTTTGCCTGAATTAGAAGATCTTTTAAAATTTATATTTGAAACAAATGATTTTCCTAAACGCAATATTGATTTTAATTTGTTGGGCGATTTAATTAAACCCCCTGTTAAATCTGTTGCTAGGGATAAGGAGATATAAAAGTGAGTATTGTTAAATTATCCGCAATTGTCGAATGTGACGAGTGCGAAAAACATTTTGAACAGAAAATAGATCTTAGTGAAAAAATCGAAACAACATGCGCGGTTGTTCTCATTGAAAAATAGTTACAACATCAATACATCAAAGATGAAAATAAACATGTTTGTGAGGATTGTTATCGCTTTCATGCGGATAATTGATACAACTATCGATTATAAAAAAGGCAACTATACTTAAATGTAGTTGCCTTTTTTTATGGGGTTATGTATGAAATATTCAACTTTAAAAAAATGCTTTATTGCTAAGATGAAATTAACGGCTGTTGATGTTCTTGTTTTAAAGTGGGTAGTAAGTATTGTTGTGTGTTGGTTCGCGCTTGAATTTGCTGTTTTTGTGCAAAGCGGTTTATTTTCTATTTTAATTTTACTAAGCGTATGTATTGCGACTTTTTTATTTTTAGAAAATATAACGAAATTAATAAAGCCCTGATGTTACTTTTAAATTTTTTGTCGTGTCCTTATCAGGCCGCGCCCTATTTCGCGTTGCTCAACTGAACCAAAGGAAAAAGCCCCTTTGTTTCATCCCTCCGGGTAACTGTCACTACCCGTTGCGATTTCCAATCGCCTTTTACAAAACGTGTTTTTGTTTATTGTGAGCTTTTTCTTTTGTTGTCGTGTTTCGGCTTTGCCGAACACCACAACGCAAAAGCTTTTTATAGCGACTGTTTAAAAAGCCAAACAGACACTATTATTTGTTTTTTGATAAACCAGTTTTAAATAAAGCAAAGCAAATCAAGGGCTAGAGCAAAGCAAACACTTAAAAGACCAGGGGCGTAATCACCATTGCGTTATCTTATCTTTTTGTAATGCCTTACTCGTCTTAATGTGAACTCTATATTGTAGCGGTCATTTGTCTAGGACTACTCCGCGCTTCGCTTGTGCGTTCCTCCTTGCCAAACAACCGGCAACAATATTGACGAGTGTCACAGACGAGAGAAGCTAATACAAAAAAATTGAGGCTAAGTGTACTCAATGGCTTATTACTTCAATGCTGGTCAACGTACCGTTGACACTAAAAGCGTTTTCACTTTCGGGCGTTCCTCCCTCGCGTTTGCTCTCCCCCTCAGACTCAACAAGCTAATTTATTCACAGCAAAGTACACGTATTTTTATTAAAAAATAAAATAAAAAATATAGCACAAACAAGCTATATATACTTTACAATATAGCATAAACAAGCTATAATATATTCAGGAGTTAAGGAAGTAAACAATCGTTTTATATAGGGAATTTTCCCTAAAGGAGAATTAATTATGCTGGGTTTTATTTTTCCAATTGCTTGGAAGATTTTAGAATGGGCTTTAGTGACTGCTTTAGTTTTAACTTATATTGAAATTGGCGCTGGTGGTGACTCTCTTAATGCTATTGTTTTAAGTATTAAAGATGTATTGATTGATATTCAATGGGGTGAACTCGCTCATAATATCAGTGGACACGTACAAAATTTGCTTACTCATTTATGGGATGGTTTTCAAAATAATGACGTAGCTCAAAACAATACGGCATTCACTCAATGCACTGAAACATTGAAAGAATGCCAAAGTTTAGCTCAAACATATAAGAATAAATAAGGATATTAACATGGATATTTCACGCTATGATGAATACTTAGTTGTTACTAATAATAAAAATAAATACACTAATGCGGTGTGTACGGGTGATAAATTGCACTCTGTATTATCAGAAATTACTTGTTATGTAGGTAAGATAAATACTTATGAAATTTACACTAACAACCCTGAAACGGGGGAAAGTGGGTGGGATATTAAACATATAAATTCAACAGATAAGTTGATTAGATATTATCCTAATTTTGATTGTGTTATTACTAAAAATGATAGTGCTGGAAAAGAATGTAAAACATTTTTAGATTTTCAAGCATATTTACGTAGTTAATTAACCCTTGCGCCCTACGGGGCTTAGGGGTTAATTAATTACTATTTATGACTACATAAGGGAATGGACAAAACTATGGTCAGAAAAAATTTTGATCGCACAATGGTAGCTATACAGCGACAGCTTAAAGCTATGAATGCGTCAATATACGAGCTTGGTTTATTTCATCGAGAAAACGATCAAATGCTTCCCCGTTTTTGGAATGCTCAAGAAATTATTAAATCCGTTAGCTGGCTAAAATCTATGAATTTCAAAGGCTATGAAATATTTATTAGACCACAAGGAAGTCAGGGCTTAGTTTTTTTTGATGATTTGAATTTAGGTACAATTGAGAAAATGAAAAAGGAGGGCTACGCCCCTGCTGTAATTATTGAATCAAGCCCGATGAATTATCACGGATGGATTAAAGTTAGTAATGATCCAATCCCTGAAGATTTAGCGACCGCTGTTTGTAAATCAATTGCACAACGATATAGCGGTGATAAAGATAGCGCAGACTGGCGGCATTATGGCCGTTTAGCTGGTTTTACTAATAGAAAGCCTAAATATATTCAAGCGAATGGTAATCAGCCTTTTGTTTTACTTTCTTCAGCGAACGGCAAGCTTGCAGAAAAAAGCGGTGAATTGATCAGCCACGGTTTAGAATTTTTAGAAGTTGAAAATATTAAAAAGTTAGAGCGACAAGCGTTTTTAAAAAATAGAGTTGTAAATGAAAATTTGAAAGATGCTTGCGACTATTATCAAAGCGAACTATACGGATTAGAAGCGCGTTATGGTAATGCTCTTGATTGTTCTCGGGCAGATTGGATGATCGTTAATAAAATGATTTATCTAGGTTACAGTGAGTTTAGCATCCGTGATGCAATGGAAATGTGCAGCCCTGCATTAGAAAGTAGATCTAAACATGGCGATAATTATATTGAAACCACGTTAATTAATGCTTTTGGTAAAAAATCATAGGTTTTAGCCCATCCCCTCGAAATTGCTATTAAGGCTAGTATCGAGGGATAGGCACAAAACCCCAATAAGGTTAAATAACGTATCAAACATAATATTTACCTTTTATTTTTTTGCTTCGGCTGACGAGTAATCTATAGATAAACCGTCTTTATTCATTGCATCCATTTTTAGTTGTGCTTGAGCATCCCAAGCATTTATACAATTTTTATCCGCAGCTTTCTTTGGGTGTTCATTACAATATTTAACTTTTTCAGCTCGTTCAGTATTATTTTTCATATAATAACTTTTGCTCTTTATTTCTTCTTCACTACAACCAGTTATTAAAAACGATGTGGTTAATGCCAATATGATTAATTTGTACATGTTAAATCCTTATTACTATTATTAATTTATGCCGTCAGATGCCGAAGAATAATCAATAGATTATTCCACCTCATTCATTAATTTCATTTTTTCAGTGGCGATTCTGTTTTCTTCTAAAATGTTTGTTTGTACTTTATAAGCTTTTAAGCTTTTAAGCTTTTAATCTTTTATCAAATTGTTTTTGACATTCCAATATCAAAATCAGGTGTTGGAATAATGTTTTTGAAGGTACTTAATGATTTTATAACTAAGTTCAATTTGAGTTTGAGTAAATGACTCACTTAAATAAGTGAATCAAACAAATTAAGCATGGGCTGTGACTCAATAAAAAAAAGGCTATCTAGCAGTAACCGAAAAATTTCACGTTTATGCACAACACCCCATTTTGAAGCAGATTTTACAAACTCGCTTAAAGCTCTATATCTTTTAAGTATGGAAATGGATTACATTGTTGGTCAACAGCATAATCCAATAGGGACATTAAATAAAAAATTTAGACCATTGCTTCAGATTCCAGAGCTTGCGAAACCTTTATTTAAAAGTTGTAAAGATACTGTTCTTAAAAAGTATTCATAATAAATAAAGGATAGGTTGCGCGCAGCCGCAACTTTATCTTGTTGTTGAACAACAAGATAAAGTTGGCGCAGTCTATGCTATTAGGGGTTAACCACATAGCCCCTATTTGTCACTGTGAATGGCTAAGATCTCGATAAAACAGGGCTTGTGTAGGAGAACAATAAAGTTGTTTACTCTGCCTCTGCTCAAGCCATATTGAATAGCAACTACTTTATAGGCAATATTAATAAAGTTATTTACCAACCCCGTTAGTTAATAACTATGTGCCAATAGCCGATCAATAAAGTTCTTTACTGTAAATGAAGGGGTCACTAATAATGACCATTGCCACAACGAAGTAAGGTTAACAATTGCCACATAACGGACATTAGCTACAAAAACTAATCAAGCAAGATGGATTAGTTTTTGTATCGATAACCCCTTACTACGCGGCGCTAAATTGTTGGCTAAAATGTGTGAAGCACGAACAACAGCCAACTGCTATTGTTCGTTTGAACGCCGTGTTATGTTCATGATTCGATAAATTGCTTACCCATATTTAAAGCTTTACCTAAGCCATAAAATATTTCGTAACGACAATTGGTCTTTACTCTTGGATTTATATTTGACACATTTCTATCTTTAAAACACCAAAAAAAGAATTTTTTACCATCAGCAGATTCTTCAATGCACGATATAATATTTAGCTCGTATAAAAACTGAAGGAAATCGACTTCACCATTTAAAAATGCAGGGCGAACGTCTGTATGCTCATCGATAAAGGCTAAATATTTAAGGTAACACGATGAATATTCTGCATAAGTAAATTTATAATCTCCACGTAAGAACTCAAAAAACTTCAAGAACCAATCGTAATCAGCATCTGAATAATAAAATGATAAATGATCTTTAGCCTCACCAAGTAAATATTCTGAGTATCTACGCCTAAAATGTGGGTCTCGGAAATCCTCTTCTATAAAGTAATTTCGTTTACTACCACTTTCTTTATGCAACTCTTTTAAAATATTCAGGAGGGTTACAATGTCTCTAGGCCTAAAGTATGAAAACCTAAGAAACGATATGAACGAGTGCTCTTTCTTTCCTTGCACATTAACTGTATAAGGAAAATAATGATCCCAAAAAGAGTCTATATCTAATGCTTTATCTTGCCCGATTGATAAAAGCCTATTAGGTATTCTATATAACTCAGATTGTTCAAATCTGTTATAAGGAATGCGCCAATCTAAAAATACTGCGTTATCTCGAATACGGTTGTTTGCATTCTGTAAACCAATAGCGTTAAAGATATCTGGACGGAGCAAAATAGTAGCTTTTATACGCCCTGTTGAATCATTAATTGTAGAGAAAAAATCGTTGTTAATTTGCCAAACAGCGTTAGCTAAACCTTTAACACACTCTAAATAATCTTCATAATCAATTCCAGTAGGACGCAAATCGATACCATCAATGAAAATAGTGTGATTTTTCTGTAGTTTTAGGGATTTCAATGCGCCTTCGAATTTTCTTTGAATATAGAGAAGATTTGTTTGATATTTCCCTTCAGAGAAGATTTTTTTTGTCTTAACCTCTCCTTCAATATTTGCATACTCCGACATTAATTTCGCAGTAACCGAAGAGTCACTAACAAATTCCATAACATTCATTATTTCTGGAGAAAAAGCGTCTTCGTAATAATCATCGATCGCGCTATTAACAGCCCGAAATTTGACATATTTATTAATCAAACTTTCTTTACCTTCAGTTTCGTATAAGTGTTTCGAAACTAAAAGAAGGATAATAACTTTCCAAATATTTGTGTAATCAGAAAGAGTTAAGTTTTTTTCTTTCTTAAGCGTAACGAATTTTTGATACTCAGTTTCCCCAATATAATTCAAAGTCGAGCGCGTATTTTTGTATTCATTATTACTTAACCAAACAGCATATGCAGTTTTACCCGTTCCTTTGTCACCCAATAAAAAATAATTAGATAACTTCATAAGGTCATCAAGCTTGTCATTTTTAATAAACAACTGACTGAAAGCGTTTTTATTTTCTCGACGACGATAGTTTATAGCGTCATTAAAACCTAAATTTAAATCCTTAATCGGAAGGTACATCTTATCTCCTTTTCTCATTTGAAACTCCCATGTTGTAGGGTAGTGATAATGAACATAACAGCATTTTCATGAGGAAAAACTACTTCTTTCAACAAGATGGAGTTAATCCTCAATAATTTATAATCATGCAAGGTTACGTGGTTGTTGCTTGTAGATCAATATGTTAAAAATAACAAATCAACTGTTCGATGTGTGAAAGGAGGAATCACAGTTTACTGTATAGGAACACACTAACAATAAAATAAAAATTCATTAGAAAATATATGGTAAAAACTTTAACTCTAATGTCTATAAAGCGCACAAAGTGATTATTAAAATAGATCAGTTTTAGTAAAGAACTTTATTGTCCAGTAAACAAGTTTATTGTTCTCCTACAACTTTGTATAGTTTAATTTAATGAGTTAAATGACTGCTTTACTCGTCAATTTGGCTCATTTTCGAGGAACAAAGAAAACGGTCGTTTTAATTGCACTAAAAACTGATTTGCAAATGATAAACAATACTCCTATATAACAATTACATACACGGGGAAATTGTTATTGGGGTTGTGCGCCCATTTCATCGAAAAGTCCAAAGCTAGCCTGTAGACCTTGATACGATAGGCCTACAGAGCATCGGTATATAAATTGGAATATTAGGCAACTACCATTAGTAGCTCTTCGTCCGCTAATGGGTCAAGGTTTTCCAACAGTCTGTCTACACTGATGATATTTTTCTTAATTCCAAACGTATAATTACCTGCCAGTTGTATATGCCGCCATGCCACCGGTGATAAATTGGCGATCATATTTATAGCCTCTTGATTGTTTTCAAGCTCAAATTTCTCAATCAGACCTGATAGCAATGCTGAATTATAATAGATGATGCAATTGTGATTTTTTACATAAATAGCTAAATCCATTATTTTTAAAGGGTTATAACTGTTTATGAATACAAATCAGTGCTATGTGGAATTAACCCCATTTACTGAAGCTGTTGGTGTTAGTAGAAGCACTGTGATTCGTGTTAGAAGAAAACTTAAAAATTCAGGCTAATGCCGATTTCGAGGGGATGGGCGCAAAACCCATTTATCCACTTTACTTTTAAAAATAGAAAAGCCGGTATGGTTAAGCAGTTTTTTAAACAACTTTGTTTTTGTTGTTCGAGATAAGTCAGTCAACATCACATCTTTGCCATTGAAATATACCATAAATTTGTCCATGTTTAAGTGATGTTCCCGTTAGGATTACACCTTAAAAGCGGTGTAGTTGAAACGGGTAAATAGCTGTTTAGTGTTTGGCCAAGTCGCTAATGCCATAAATTTGTCCATGTTTAAGTGATGTTCCCGTTAGGATTACACCTTAAAAGCGGTGTAGTTGAAACGGGTAAATAGCTGTTTAGTGTTTGGCCAAGTCGCTAATACCATAAATTTGTCCATGTTTAGGGGATGTTCCCGTTAGGATTACACCTTAAAAGCGGTGTAGTTGAAACGGGTAAATAGCTGTTTAGTGTTTGGCCAAGTCGCTAATGCCATAAATTTGTCCATGTTTAAGTGATGTTCCCGTTAGGATTACACCTTAAAAGCGGTGTAGTTGAAACGGGTAAATAGCTGTTTAGTGTTTGGCCAAGTCGCTAATACCATAAATTTGTCCATGTTTAGGGGATGTTCCCGTTAGGATTACACCTCAAAAGCGGTGTAGTTGAAACGGGTAAATAGCTGTTTAGTGTTTGGCCAAGTCGCTAATGCCATAAATTTGTCCATGTTTAGGGGATGTTCCCGTTAAGGCTACACCTTAAAAGCGGTGTAGTTGAAACGGGTAAATAGCTGTTTAGTGTTTGGCCAAGTCGCTAATACCATAAATTTGTCCATGTTTAGGTGATATATACTTTTAAATACAATTTAATCTTGGTTGCATCAATTCAAGTTTTTGACATCGTTGCTCAACTAACAAATACCGATCATTTTCATTTTTAACAATACAGCCTTGCAAATAACCTATCTCAATTAATTTATTAATGGCGTTTACGATTGTTCTATTTTGCTCTTTAATCGCCTTAGATGTTAATTGCATACGCTCTCTTAAACGAGTAAAGCTTATTGGTATGGGATTTTGTGGTAAAGCGCATAGATAAACATAAAGGCATTTGGCTGCCTCCATGCGTTTTAATTCCGAGAATGCTTTTAATTTTAACAATACGGTATGATCAATATTGTATAAATCCCATAATTTAGCGTCAGCTGTGATTGATATAGCATCATTTTCTTGATCTAATGTAGCGTTTGATACTAATCCACCGATATAAGATTTATTGGTGCTTGGTTTATGAAACTTTAAAGTTTGACTTCGTATACGAATAAATGAATCTTCTATTCTTTCCCGTAAACGTTGATCCGATTGTTTACTACTAAATCCGCATAATTTAGCGAACTCACTAAACTTAAAAGTTATTGTTTCTGAATTATATCCATATAAATTAAATGCTCTTACAAGGCCACACCAAACCTTAAAATCAGTATCAAAATTTAACTTTAAACCCACTATCGATATTTCTCTAAAGCCCTCTTGTTTAGCTAGCTCTAAAGACCTGAATTCATCAGATACATCAATCATTCGAGCATTATTTTTTTCACTCAACATTTTAGTTCTATTTACTGGTGTAAATAGACCTAAACGTAATACGGCTAATGATTGTACGGTACTTGCACTATTTACATTTAAATCGGTTAGGGGATTACCAATTTCAGGTATTAATTCAAAGTTGTCTGTATGCTTTAAGGGGGTTAATAAAGAATCTACATTGTCCATTTTATTTTTTATCCACAGGTGAAAAATATTCTTCCCGTTTAGACTACACCAAACTTCCCGTTAGAACAACACCTTTTCCCGTTTAGACTACACCGCTTCCCGTTAGAACAACACCTTTTCCCGTTTAGACTACACCAACCGGGAAAAAAAAGGAAAAAAAAAGATGTAAATCAAAGAATTACAGATAGTTTTTATTCTAGGGATCTCTTTAGGATCTATTAGGAACTAATAAGATCTTTTATAGGATCTATCCTGTGGAAAACAAGCATAACTCCAACCCTCCTATATCCATATAGTCGCCCTGCTACGCAGCCTATCTCGTTGCATCCATGCAACTCTTGAAATGAAAGGGCTAAAGCCCTGCTTTTTTAGCTTCATAGCGCACCCCACAAGACCATAGAACATAAAAAAAATACCACACTAACAAAACCATTAAAAAAGCTACACAAGGAGCTTACGCTTCGCATAAGACAAAGGCGCTTTCAGCGCAAGAGCAATGAGCATTACATGTTGTTAATTTATAATAAAAAAGTCTATTAATTGCTGATCAGTTTGATAAACTATAACTAGGAAATTTAAATAATAAAGGAACTAATTATATGAAAAAAATTTTACTCCCTGCCTTACTTATCACTTCACTTTTTTCAACTGGTTGTGCAACACTAGATAAAATTCAAGATGAATACGCTTATAAACGCGGAACCAATGTTACCCAAGAACAAATTGATAATTTTAAGGTAAGTAAAACAAAAAAAACAGAAATTATTAAATCGCTTGGTGAACCTCAAAGGGAAAAAGGAAATATCATTGAATATCACTATCAACAAATTAATCATTTAACTGGTGGTGTGGATCAAACAATTAGGTTTGTATTCAGTAAAAAAGGTTTGTTAGTTGATATTAAAAAGATAAAGGGTTCACAGTTTGGAAACGCATTAACAGACGGTTAATAGTTTTTAAATGAATAACAATTAAGCCACTATTTTTATAGTGGTTTTTTAGTACCTATTTTTGATAAAAAGAGCTTACAAAACTTTAAATCTGATTCTTTCATTACTTTACTGTTTTTTATTGCTGTACGGCATTTATTTTGAATGTTAAGTCTTATACCCGGTGAACGGTCTTCACTGTTTTGAATAAATATATTCTTTATGTCTAAAAAATAGTTAAATACTTTTTTATCGTCTTCATTGTTTGATGAATACATTGAAAAGAGAATAACACCCATACCAAAAATAAGAACAGCTAATTGCTGTCCTTTGTTCGTTGGCTTAAATGGATTTTTATTACTCATGTGTAATGTGCATTACATATCAGAAACATTTAAAACACCTTTGATTTTTACATCGTCAATTTTTGCTTCAATTTTAGATCCATTTTCTAGCTCTAAAACTAAATGATCACTTTGTGATGGTTCTTGTATTAATAAAAAGGCTAATTGCCCATCAAATTCAACGGATATTTTTAATATTGGTTTAATCTTTTTAGTTGTTTCACCAGTGCTATTTTCGTCTTCAGTATAGTTATATTCATCATCGATATTTTCAGGTTCATCATTGTTTTTGTTAGCTACAAGGGCTTTTTTTATATCTAATAAATCTAGTTTTGAAATACTTTGTTTTTTGGCTATAATTTTATTTGCTTGTTCTTCGACAAATTCAGGATCTAATTTATATACCGTTAAAAATGTGTATAAGACTATAAAATCAGTGGCGTATTTATTATCCCAAACTGATTGAATATAAGTAGGTAAATTAGCAAGCGCTATGTGTTTAGATACCCATCCTTTATCACGACTTAACTTTTTGCCTATTTCTGTTTGAGATATGCCCTCATTTTTTTTACGAACAATAAAAGCAACCATATCTTTGGTAGGTAATCCCTCTCGAATGATATTTTCTATAACTTGATTCCAATCGGTACTCTTATCTTGAATAATAATAGGTACTTCTTTTAGCCCTGCTTTTTTAGCACATCTATGGCGTGTATGACCTTTATTGATGATCCATTTTTTATGCTCTTCAGACCATCTAACCGAAATAGGATCTTGTACACCATTTTGGCCTGATTCACTTTGTTCTTTAATATTGCTAGTTAACCATTCCTCAAAGTTAGAATTATGTTCTTGTCTTGTATTTGGATTAATTGGATCTTCGATTAAATCATCAATTTGAACAAATAAAGGTTTGCCAGCTTCACCAGTAACATTATTTGCTTCAAAAGCAGTATTTAATTTATTAAATAATGAAGTATTTTCTTTTTTAAGAAAATCTATTTCATCTTTATATTTTTTTAATTCATCATTACTTGGTGTATCGTCTTTTTGTCCTAGTGAAATTCCGTCTAATATATCATCGAAATCATCAATTCTTTGTTTAGTCATTTTAAGTCCTTATTAAACAGTTTCTAATTTCATTTTATCTTCAATAAAATTTAAAGCGTTACGAATTTCGTTAGTTGCTTTAATCGCGGCTGATTTTTCTTTTTGTAAAGACCAAACAGGAACGCCCTTACTTAAAGCTTCAGAAATAGACCCCCGTTGTACTATTGGTGCTTTAATAACTTTATCAGGAAAAGCCGTAATTAATTTTACAAACCTTTCTTTTTGTCTGGTATCTCTCGAATTTAAACGGTTAGGTATTAAGCCTAAATAAGTTAAATTATTATTGTGACGGGCTTTTACTCCCTCAATAGTTTGTATTAAATCTTTGATACCTTGAATTGAAAAATCTTCTAATTCAATCGGAGAATAAACATAATCTGAAGATACTAAAGCAGCTATTAAACCTAGTCCTAACGTTGGTGGATTATCAATAATACAATAATCAAATTTATCATTTAATTTTTGTAAGTTTTCTTTAAAAATAAAAGGTGCGTCAGTTTCAAATCTTGCAACTCTTGCTAATGTTCTATCTGCTTTAACAACCGTAATTTGACTTGTTGGAATGAAATTTGAAAAATCATTCTCTGAATATAGATCTAAAGTTACAAAAGGAGCCTCTTTAGATAATTCACTTTTTAGTAATGAACTTGAACTATTACCTTGTGGATCATTATCAATAAATAAAACCTTAAAACCTTGTTCGGCTAAACTAAAAGCATGGTGACAACTAATAGCGCTTTTACCTACCCCACCTTTTTGATTGGCTGCTGATGCTGTTTTCATTTTTATTTCACCTTGTTGTGATTGTTCAGCGCTGAAAGCGCCTTTTCCCTAAAGCTCTGCTTTTGAATTGTGAGCATTTATTTTTACATAACATTATTATAGCACATTTGAGCTATATTTAAATAGTTTCACCAGTGAAACTTTCAATATATTTTATAGCAATAGTTTCACTGGTGAAACTTTTTGAGTCAAATATGGTGTTTCACCAGTGAAACTTTTATTCATTCACAATCATAAATTCATTACATTCCCCACAAATAGGATTTATATTATTTTTCCCCCACACAGAATAATGTTCATTAGGGCAAGTATATTTTATCCGTTGTCCACCTGTACTTTTTTGTAATGATCGTTTTTCGTCTTCTGATGAATTGATAATTTCTATGTTATGAATTATTTCTTCATCTAAACTATTTTCCTCTAATTCTGTTTCAGGTTGTGCTTCAATTTGTCTATCTAACCATGTAATTGAAAACCCATTATCAGTAAGTGAATTTGTACATTGTTCAAATTTTCCATTTTGCACAATATAGTGACTTACTCTATCACCTGTTTCTCTTTTATCATTTGTTACGTTGAATGGTTGTAATCCTACCAACTTCATTTTTTCAGCCCATTCTTTATTGTGGTATCTACCTCTTCCCGGTGATCCGAAATATTCTTGCCATAGGTGAACCATTTCATGTACTAATGTACTTAAAGTTTCACTGGTTTTTCGTGTTGCAAAATAAGTAGGATTCATTGCTATTTCATCGGTTTTTAAACCCGTTTTGTTTGTCCAGCGTTTACTTGAATGATAACCGTATGTGTTTTTTACGCGTTGAAAAGTAATTAGACATAATGGAAGTTCACCACTAAATAAATTTTCATTAAAATAATTATATGCTTGTTGTAATTCATTATAGCTTTCTTCGGTAGGGCTTTTTTCTATTTTATTTATCATCACTAATCCATGTTTGTAATGTGCATTACACAGATAATATAGAGCAAAATAAAGCGAGTCAATATTGAATGCAATGTGCATTACATGTTTTTATCGAAAATTTTCTTTGAAAAATTTGCGGCAGCCTCTAAAGAGTCTGCAAAAGCGAAAAGAGTTAAAAGCTAAGGGGGTGGATTATGGCAGGATATGACTTTTGTCTTACAGTGTGTTACACTTTCATTAAAAGTCGGGCTTCGCCTTTCCTGCCACCCTTACGGGAGAAATCCACCCCACGCTTTTGTAATGTTTCACCAGTGAAACTTTTTAAAAAATAAAATTGTAAATATAATAAAATGGCAACAATTCAATTTAGATATTTAGATGAAAAAAAAGATATGTTAAAAGCGGAAGCTGAAAAGCTAGGCTTTAATTCTTTGAGTGATTACATGATTGCGATTATTGAAAATAGAAAAAAAGAGGGTGTTGAAAATATACAAATAAAAAAGCCTGTTATTAAAAGAAACGGAAAGTTAAGCAATAATATTGTTGTTAGGGTTACACCAGCGGAAAAAATAAGTTTCAAAAATTTTTGTAGTATTACGGGTGAAACTGAAAGTAGTGTTTTATTAAAACAGATCAGAATTTTATTAAATAATGGTGCTGATTTTTCTAAAGAAGAATTAGCCGAATTGAGAAAAGCAACAAACCAAGTAACAGCGATAGGGCGAAATTTAAATCAAATTGTTACGCAGATTAATGCTGGTGTTATTACCGATTCAAAACTATCGGCATACAACATTGAACAATTAAAACAATATATAGATAACCAAGCTAAAGCAATTAAGCGCTTAATTCAAAAAACTAAAGATAGAGTAATTGATAATGTCTGAAGATAATATTTTTGATAGTTTACGCATTGATAAACGCAAAGCAAAAGATATTCATTTAGATGCTTCAGTATTAAAAGAAGCTTATAGAGCAAGTCAAAATTTACCTCAAGCTGTTTTAAAAGTGTCTAGTTATAGTCACGGTCAAAGTAGAGCAGGGGCGCATTTAAGTTATATTGCTCGAAATGGTGATCTAGAAGTTGAAGATCCACAAGGAAATCGTTTACAAGATCCTGAAGAATTCAAAGAACGTTTAGAAGATTGGGCTATGGATTTTGACACTAGAAAAGATTCAAGAGATACCGTTAATATTATTCTTTCTGCCCCTGAAAAATCAGAATTAGGCGCGGTTGAGGATTCTGTTAGGGATTTTGCAAAAAAAACATTTGGTGATTCTAATGATTACCTATTTGCTATTCATAATGATACTGATCACCCACATGGTCATTTAATGGTTAAAATGCGAGGTTATGACGGGGAAAAATTAAATCCCGGTAGAAAAGATTTACGAGAATGGAGAGCTTCTTTTGCGGAAACCTTGCGAGAAAATGGCGTTCAAGTAGATGCTAGTTCACGTTCTGAACGTGGAGTAGGTCGCAAAGGTACAAAACAGAAAATTTATCATATTCAAAAGCGCACAATACCAGAAGTTGAAAGGGAAGCTGTTAAAGAAGTTATAAGCGATATACAAAACAAGAAGAACCAAAAAGAAAAGCAATGGGCTAAAGCCGCAAAACAAAAAACACAAAAACACAAAGAAAAATTAAATCATATTGCCAGTGTTACCAGTGAAATAGCAGCTCGCTCTAAAAATGATAACTTAGGAAAAATGGCTAAATCAATAAAAAAACATGCTGACACTATTTCAGAGCCAAAAACTCGTTCTGAAGAATATCAAGAGAAATTGACAAATAAGCATAAAAAAACAGTTCAAGAAATATACAGGTAAAAATAAAACCAAAGAAAAACCTGTATTAGTGTGATTACTGTAGTGGCATAGTTAATTTGGTCTGATAATTAAAGGTGTTATATATTTCATTTATTAATAAAGTAAGTAAACTTTCCATCATGGTTCTTTTATATTGGTAAGTAAGTTTAAAGTTGCATGATTTTTTGTAGCAACCCATAGGCTTTGTTGACCTACAATAATTAATACAACTTTTTCATTATTTAAATTAATTTTTGACCAAGAATTATAGTCAAGTGCAGACGGAATAGGTCTTTTCTCTGGATGAGTATGCCACTCACCAAGATAATGTTTTGTCTTATTTGATTCAATAAAGGAGTCATCAACTTTTTTTTGGTGGTGTTTGCCTTTGCGATCTACTTGATACCTTGAACAATTATCACCTTTGCCAGGTATTGATATATCAGTTATAACAATGTGCTTGCCCCGACGTTCACCGATTAAAACCCCTGCTGACTCAGGTGTTTTTGGAAGTAACTGCTGATATTTTTGAAACAATTGAACTACGTCATTCACAATGACAACGAGATTATCGTGTTTATCCTTAAATGTTATTTCACTATTAATCATTACAAATTTTACACTTGAATTGCTTTTTGATTGTGATCGGTTTTCTATCTCTAGAGCCGTCAAACATACGCTCTCTATAGCTCCAAGGCAAAGAAGGCTCTAACGTATTTAAAACTGCTTCCTGTGCCATTGCGGCTGTTATCATGCTAACAGTCGCGTCATAGGGTGTATAAGTACTACCACAACTGATTTTTTTCTCTAGCTCCGGATCAATTGATAAAAAACGCTTATCAACCCCATTTTCATTAATACTAGGTTCTACATTTAAACATCCGTAACATGATTTTCCAGTATCAACGAATACTTTCGATGCTCGACCATTACCATCATTAAATGCATGAACTAGAACAGGCCTATCATTTAGAGGGATATTCCTAGTAATTGCGGCAAGACGCTTTGACACAGGAGGGCGACCCGTAGCATCAATGATGATGTCATACCCCCGGAGCTTTTGCTCATTTATAGGAAATAACATATTAAAACCATGAATATTTTTTGCTATGTGGATTGATTCATTTAAATTTAAAGCCAATGCAAGTGCTTTATTAGTCTTAAAGTACAATGTATTCAACGAATGCCGTGAAAAATTGTCTGGCTTCATATTATCATCGTCATATAAATGAAGATATTGTGATCCACACCCCGCTCCGCTTCTAAGTAACAAGTCAGAAAGGTAACCACCTATTGTCCCGCATCCAATGAGTGCAATTCGCTTATTACCAAGCTCTCCTATAGAAGGTCGATTAGCGTTTCGGCTTAATAATGTATCTTTGTCTGCTCTTAAAACTCCAAGTCTTTTAAAATTGACGCAAGTTAACTTGCTACTAAAATATGAAACCAATGACGTTGATGAATACTTTTGTTTAGCTTTAGATGTTTTTTTAGACGTTTTCCTGCTAAATCGATTCAGTTCAAAATATACCGCTAACTGGCCTTGTCCTTGTATATCTAACAATAATAAATGTCGTTTCATTGTTTGTTGAATTAATATATCTATTAACCGACTTACACAATTATGATCAGTGATTTTCAGCCAAGATAATAAGTCCCCCATTCCTTGAGGAGGCCAACTAACACCAGCTAAACGTCTAGGGTAAACCTTAATATAATGAGATTGGATAGATAATTGACTAATATCCTTTTGCGGTACATCTCTTTGATTTAACCACTTGTTCTTTATACTATTATCGTCATCATTGCCAATCGACACGAACTCTCGATGTATATCACCAGAAGATAACGTTTTCTCGATGATCCAAGATGTAAATTTAAATTTTTCTTGTGTTTTAGATAATAGAGTTAAAGTTTCTTCATCTTGCCAGTAGTTGGTAAATTCGCCTTCCATTTCAACATCATCAGCTCTACCGGATTTTTCCGAAGTAACTGAATTATTGAGAGTAAGAGTAATTTGTTCATCGACATCACAGTATGTTGAAGTTAAATCATTAGAATCCCAATCGGCTTCCATACTATCTACATAGCACAAGTAAGAGCCAAAATTGACGTGTGGTAACAATTGACCTGTGTATTGTGGAGGGGTATTGATTAAATAAGCTGTTGGAAGTTGAGTATAAGGATCATCTTTGATGTTTAAGGCGACAACAAAATCACCCGCTGATGTCGGGTATGTCTTTAAATAATACCCAACTCTACTACTTTTAGTGTCCAAAAATGTTGTATCAGGTATTTGCCTAGCGGGTTTATACTGAAACCCGCAATCAAGCAATATTTGATGTAACTCTGAATTCAACGTTAACCACTCTTCATTGTTTTTTGAATTTTTTCTGGTTCATTTTTTGATGAAGGCTCCTCAGTGAATGCAGGTGCCGCCACAGAACCAATGATAGTTTGCCAATTTGTTACACGTTGACCAAAAGCTGAGTTTAATATTTCCAAAGCTTCAGGTTTAGTGTTCGAAACTTGAGCCTCCTCTAACAACGGAAGTAAGTTATTTAGCTTAAACATGATATCGTTTTCACGAGCTATATGTTCGCTTCTTGGTGGGAATAAAGGTTTATCATCTGTTGGATCTGGGCTTTCAACACCCATCGCAAATTGTGCAGGCAAATGTCTTGCAACAAGTTTCATGAGTTCCCCTAAGTCACTGGATTCATGAGCGTATGAGTCAAGTACATTAACCGTTGCAGCCATAAGACTTATAGAGGTTGGTCCGCCTACATCCCATTGTGCATCCCTCCAAGCTTTCATGAATCGACATGCCTTCTTCAAATGTGGCCCTATCCGTTTACAACTATCAAGAAACCAATCTTCAACTATTTTAGGATCGCTATTCATCCACTTATTATCACCCTCACGCAATGCTAAATTAACGCATTTAGAGTCGAGTAAATATGATTCTCTGTCATCAATGGAATCTTGTGCACTTAAAGATTCATTAGCGACCGACGAAAACATACGAGATTTAGTGGCGACTTCTTTTTTTATAAAGTCTCCCTTAGGTATCGCATACATTGGTACGTCGATGTGAGTTTTTTGGTTCGCGATTTTTATTCGACCACAAGTTCTTTTAGCTTCAAATGACCAACCATAATTCTCAGCCGCTAATGATTTTAATGCTGTATCTACTAGTAATATTAGTAAGGTATGACCAATTTTTGGTTCTGCATCAAATATAGTCATTGGCATGTATGTGCCATCATCAATATCCATTTCCTGACCTGGCTGGAAGGGCTTATTTAGTGTATCGTATTGAAAACTCCCCTGAGTCCAAAAACGTGGAGTTAAACTACTAAATTCACTTAAAGTATCCGAGTCCATTGAATAAAGAAGGTTAGCTAGTTGCTGCTGACCTTGTTGGGATAGATACTGAGTGCCTTTTGATTTTGATATTCTAGATTGAGTATTAACGAGCGATAGCTGTTCACGTTTTACATCTTTTGCTATTAATTTTGCTTCATCAAAAACATCCTTAATGCGTACCCTTACTAATTGACGTAACGATTTAAGGTCGTTTTTTTCTTCCTCTGACAAGACAAGTTTACCAATCAAACCATCTTTACGGCTCGCGAAATAATTATGAAAATTCCAGCTCATTATACAATTCTCCGTTTATTTAAATGTAGGGGCAGGTTTATTAAAGAATGCCTGTAAATGTTTATTTTGAGAAAATTCTTCAGTTGCTAATTGAATTCCACGGCTTTTGAGGTTTTGAAGGCTTGCAAGGGAAGCATTATCTAGGGTTATATCCGATGCGGCTTCATTAGGAATAGAGTCATCCAGATAAACATAATTTGACTCAGCATTATGCGTTGCAAGCTCTCTTTTCAACATATTTTGATGCAAATGCTGGTTCGCAGTCATGGTTGTTAAAACAAGTTTTTGACCTCCTCCCCACAATGTTCCATAGCCACCTTTTTTATTTTTCATAAGAAGGTTCGGGCTGATACAATAATCATTAGCTAGAGTACCAACGTTTAAAATTCTAACATCTTTCACTGTTGCATCTGGAAAATCAGACTTCATATCACGAAAAACCTCGAGTAATCCGATAAAGCTAGGGTTATTCGCAACTAATCCACCATCAGCAAAATAAGCGGTAAGGTCCTCACAATAATGAGGGGCGAAATAAGTAGGAGCAGCAGAAGTTGCCATTGCCGCATCAGACAGTTTGAGTACTCCATCCCTAGTGAAATCTGGATTGTGTGGGGTTTTAAAGAACTGAGGTTTGCCAGTAGATAAGTTAATAGCTGGAATTAAGACTCTTCGTTGCAAGTCATTAAAGGTTGAATCTGTACCTATCATACTTATTACTGTTTCATACAATGGTTTACTATCATATAGAGGATTAAATATTTGCTTTATTAGCTTTTTAAGCCCATCTTTTTGGGGTGGGAAAATCTTTGATGCATTTTCAAAAAAAACAGGCTCTAACTCACGAGCACTTTTACCGGATGCTAGCCCTAAAGCTAAGATCCCCCCAATCGAAGTACCCGTAATAAGATCGAAGTAGTCACCGATTTTTACATCCATTACTGACGATCTATTTTCAATATTACGTTCAATCTGCGCAAGAACACTAATTGTAAATAGTCCCCTAACACCTCCGCCATTCAAACTAAGAATTCTAATTGGATCTGTTGTGTGTAGATCATTAGCATAAACAGTCATATAGAACCTAATTATTTTTAGTATATAAATTACATTGAGACTTTAATGATAAATTCAAGTATAAATCTGTTTTATTGATGATTTAAGAAGCTAAAAAACAAGTCAACATCTTAAGGCGTTTATCTTTTACATTTTAGTTCTTATTTTAAATAAAAAATAAGAATCACTTACCACACACAGAATGTAAGCGTATGGCAAGTACAGTGGTCAATATAAAAAACAAACTTAATTATCAGAGTTTTTCATTATAAACAGGAAAAGTATTTTTAAACATAAGTAAAGCTTTTTTTAGTACAGGATCTAAATCATTTTGAATGTCAAAAATTGAGGGCTTTACAACTATATCTGGTGAAATACCAGTTCCAACCCAATCTTCACCAGATTGATATTTTTCACGCTTCACACATACTCTAGCTGTTCCTCCACCTGGTAATGAAAATAATAATGGTTGGCCACTACTTCCGCCTGTTATTTCTCCAATTATGAGACCTCTATTCAATTGTTTGAAGGCTATAAGGAAATCTTCTGCAGCAGAAAATGTTTTTGCCCCTGCTAGTACAATTACAGGTTTATTAAAAGTATACTCTTGATTGTTGCTAAAAGTAGATTCCTCTAATTTTTCCCACGATGTAGAATAATTACCCCAAGCTCTTTCTACTGGATTGTTTTTTCTTGAAAAAGACATCGAACCTACTATATTTTTTTTTGTTAAAAAGCTTAAAATTTTAAATCCTATATCACTTGAACCGCCACCATTATTACGTATATCAATAATCAGCCCTTCTGCTTTATCTAAATTAGGTATTATTTTTTCAAAAGACAAAACCGTCTCATTAGATGAAAATGAGTTAGTCCTGAAGTAAGCATATTTATCATTAATTAATTTGAAGCTATTAGTCGCAGGATACTTTTCATCACCATATTCTTTACGTAAAATAGACATAGTTCTAAAGCTTCCGTCTTTCTTTTTAATTTTTAATATAACCGGTTGCTGACTATCACCTGATAATAAGGCATATGTGTATGATCTCACGTCTAAATCTTGTGGTGTTGAAGAACTTTGAAAAGGCATCACTTTTGATTGTACGAACTTATGAACTTCTAGATTATCTACCCTTAATATCTCATCACCTACTTCTAGTCCTGTACTGCGTAATAAATCACTATATATATCTGTAACAATGACATTTCCATTGATTAAGGTAGCTCGTAAAGGAGGTCGAGAGTATGTTTTTTTATATAATTCACGAGGGTAATAAACATTCGTATGAGCATCTTTTAGTTGTGCAATCATCCTAATTAATTCGTCATAATATTCTTTTGTTGAAACTGTTTTAAGCACTATGGGTATAAATTCTTTAAATTTTTCGTCCCAATTAAGCTGAGGTACTTGATCAAAAAACACAAAACCCTGCTTGATTTCTGCCCATAATAAAGACAACCCTGCTAATTTCTCAGTATCACTAATATTTTGTTGATAATTACTATTAAAGTTTTTTGTCGATTGAATTCTAGCCCATGCTTGTTCTTTTGCTACTATGTTTTTAAATAGTATGTTGCCACCTAATAGTGAAACAATAGCTTCATCTTCAGCTACCCAGTACAATCCATTTCCAGATGCAGACAGATCTTTTAGATACATTACTGCCTCAACTTTGTCTTTCTGCATACTATTTACTTTAATTAGGTCTCTAAGTATATCCCATTGCCGAGCTGCCAAATATTTGTTGCTACTATACATAGCTTTAATATTTTCTTGACGTACAAAGGTTAGAGCTTTAACAAGGCTATCTTCTGCTTGAGCTAAACCGGCTTTCTCAGGTTTGTTATCCACTATGAGGTTAGCCTCATTTCTCAATTGTTGGGCTTTATCATAAGCCTGCTCTGAGGTCATTTTATCAGAGGAAAAAGAATTAAATGATATAACAATAATTATTGAGCACAGTAATAAATATATGGATTTCATTTGTAAAAATATCCTTTTAAAGTAAGTTAGTAGTAAACTTTATTTTCTATGTTTGAGAGGGAGTCTTAGTTTTAGAGTTAATTAAATATATCCGCTCAGATTCATTTAGCTTAATAACTTAAATGAACTGAGTGCAGTATGAAAATTATATTAATTGTCCTCCAATAAGCTCTATTACCTTATCCGCTGAATTAATAGTTTCAGGCCTATGAGCTATAATTATTCTAGTTATCTTTAATTTTTTTATATTTTCGTTAACTATATGCTCTATATTCATATCTAAATGCGAAGTTGCTTCATCTAGGACTAAAATTTTAGGTTCACTATACAATGCTCGTGCTAACAATACTCGTTGTTTTTGACCTCCAGATAAAGTAGTTCCCATATCACCAATCAACGAGTTATACCCCATGGGTAAAGTATCTATAAAAGTATCAATACATGCCATATTTGCACATTTAGTTACTTTTTCAAAATCAACTTCTTGGTCAAAAAAAGAAATGTTATCTACAATCGAGCCTGATAATAATTGATCGTCCTGCATTACAGCAGATAAATGTTCCCTGTAATTGGACAGACCAATATTATCCATATCAAGATCTCCTAACTTAATAGAGCCATCAGTAGGTCTTAATAAGCCTAAAATTACTTTTATTAAAGTTGTCTTTCCCACACCAGAAGTTCCCTTGATCGCTATCGATTCACCGTAAGTAAAAGTATGAGTAATGTTTTTAAACACATATTCATTGTCATACTTGAAAGACAGATTTATTAACGATAAATCATAGTTAGGTTTTTTGCTAATATTGTAGGGAGTTCCATCACACACTTCTTTAGGAGTTAGCGCTATATCAGAAATTCGATTTAAATGAAGAGAAACTGATTTAAATTCAATAAATTTATTTATTAAATTTTTCATTTTATCGGTGAATTGAGCTTTATATGCTAAGAAGGCCAATAACATGCCTATAGACATTTCATTGGAAATAACAGATGAAATACCAATATAGACAACAATGATATTTTCAAGTCCAAACAAACTGTTATGTATTGCTGAATAAGTAATGCGTAATTTTTCCAGTTTAATTTCTGAATTTATCCAGTTTGCATAATTGTTATGCCACAGTGATTGTCTTAAACCTTCTCTTTTAAATAATTTTATACTCTGAATCCCTCTTATAGTTTCCATGAAATTACTATTTTCTTTAGCCCCTGTAATAATAGACTCTTCTGTTTTTTGTATAAAATCTTTGTACATTAATATACGTACCATTGCGTAAATAAAAACAGACACTATAACAATAAATAGTAAAAGACGATTATAGTAAAATAACATAATAACTGTACTGACTGCCATTACACTATCAAGTAACACTTCAACAAGACCATGGGTTATCAAGCTTTTAATATAATCCATTGATCCAAATCGAGATATTATGTCTCCCATATGTCTTTTTTCGAAATATGACATTGGTAATCCCAATAAGTGTTGAAATAAATTTGCAGCCATTTGTACATTCATTTGATTACTGAAATACAAAATAACTTTAGACCGTAAGGTCTCTACACCAATTCGAAAAAAAACCAAAAATGTAAAACTAAAAGCTAAAATGTTTAGTAGTTGATAATCTTCACTTATCATCACATGGTCAATAGAGAGTTGAATATAAAAAGGGGAGAGTAGAGTAAAAATTTGTAGTAAACCGGATAATAAAAGTACTTGAATTACCGATCTTTTTATCCCAGCAGCTTTATGCCATAAATCTGTCAAACGAAAAGTTTGTTTTTCTTTTTTCTTAACGAATGAACTAGTAGGAATTAACTCTAAAGCTACACCTGTGAAATGTTTTGATGCCTCATCATATGTAAATTTCCTTTCACCCGAAGCAGGATCATGAATAACAATATGATGTTTTGTTACTTTTTTAAGTACAACAAAATGATTCATATTCCAATGGAGAATCGCTGGCACATTCAATTTATTAATGTGTGGAAGATCTAATTTTACTGCTCTAGTGGAAAAATTGAGTTGATTAGCGAAAGAAACCAAATCTTTTAAAGTTGTACCTTTTAATGAAAGACTGTACCTCCTTCTGATTGAATTTAAATCAATTTCATGTCCATAATAATTTGAAATCATAGCTAAACAGGCTACAGCGCATTCTGACATTTCAGTCTGAAGAATGACAGGGAGCTTGTTTGTAGAATGAAAAACAAGCAATTCTACTGGTTTTTTCATTTTAGCTTGCCTTTGAATTTTAATAAGGGTTCGAAAACCCAATCAAAAAAAGATAAATTTTCCAAAACTATATCGGCTTCAAAGCTCATTCCCGCTTGCAAAGGAAATTTCTGATTATGTGAATTGATTGATTGATTTGCAATTTTAACTGTGACTCTATACACAGGTTCTTTAACACTTGTAGGAAATTGAATCTCATCAGGATTTAATATTACTTTTGAAATTTTATCAATTGTCCCATTAAATATACCATATCGTTGATATGGAAAAGCTGAATATCTTATTTTTACGATCTGATTTTTTCTTATAAGACCAATTGATTTAGTTGGTATCAACATGATTGCTTCCAGCAAGGAATTTTCAGGAATTACAACCATTAATGGTGTATTGATATAAACATATTGTCCATTTTTAACTTGTAATGCTGTTATCTTACCAGTAATGGATGAGCGTAAAAAATAACCCTGATCATTTTTTAGCTTAATTATTTCTTGGTTAATATTTGATGTGTCACTTTGTAAGTTTGTAAGTTTAGATGAAAGTAATAATGGGGTCTTATTTAATTGATTATTAATTTCAGTATATCTAAGTTTTAATTTCTCAATTTCAATTTGAAAACGATTAAGCTCTAAATGTTTATCTATATTGAGCTCTTTTTCTTTATCAAATTCGTTAGTAGATAAGAGTCCTTTTTTGTGCAGCCCATCAGTATCGTGCAACTTTTTATCGGAACGCAATACTTTTTCGCTTAAATAAGTTAATTGCTTTTGATTATGGGAGATGTTTTTTTTTATATTAATAGAGACTGATTGTAAACGTTTTATTTCTAATTTAGCTAATTGTTTTTCTAAATTTTTTTTTTTAATTATTCCTAATAAAGTGTTTTCTAACTCATTGATAATTTTTCCATCAATATCTAAAGCATCTTCACTTTCTTTTTTTGTAGAAATATAAATTAGTTTTTGACCTTTTACTATTCTCTGTCCATCACTTACCATAACCTGATTTACTATACCGTTGCGCTTTGGGTATATTTTTGAAAATCCTGTTGTTAACGCTAAATAACCAGTAGTTGTTTCTTTTTTTGTGTATATTCCCCAATAAAGGACTACACCAAGGAATAGTACCAAAACAAACATAAATACACTGATAAAATAATAAGGGGTGGGTTGGGAAATTATTACTTCGCCGTACAAACTCATATGCTGATGTTCAACAGCTTCTTTTCTAAATATATTCGACATTAAAAAAACCAAAATGTATAAAAATCGATGCCATCATTTATTTTAATGGCATCGATTTCACTTGCTAGGGACCTGTAGGTGCAGTTGGATCTGGTGTTACACAATTATTATTTGTACATCCCTTGTTCAGCGTTACTGTACATTTGGCATTTTCACAAGAAAATCCATTGATAAATCCTGCTCCAGAAATAGTATCTAAATCCAAATCATCTAATTCTTGAACATCAATATCGACTATAGTATTGCCATATTGCCCTAAGCTTGTATGTAGGACTAACCTTTTTAATACATTTTTCATTTAAAATTCCTATTTATTAAAAAAACAGAGTTAAGTACCTAAATTTGGTGAAGGGTTAGTTGGCGCAGGGGTAGTATCGCCACAGCTTGAATTAGTGGAGCCTGTACAATTTCCGGTATTTGAGCAGACATTATTTTTAGATGTTGAGCCACAAGTTCCACCATTAGTACATGAATTCGCGTTAATACTACCACCAGATATAACTGATAACTCTTCTGTCGTTAATTCGCTAATTGCATTTTCGCCACAAGTGAAGCGTCCATCACTGTCTAATGAAATGTCATTAAGTATTTTTTTTAAATTAATTTTCATAAATAGTTCCTTATTATAAATATTTACGTCCCAGTGGGGCCTGTAGGAGTAGGTTGTGTAAAACACGTTCCTGAGTTTGTACATGTGCCATAATTGGTAGCATGTGTACAATCATTTTTATTTGTGCAATCTAGATTGCCAGAACTGCCTGATATATTCTGAAGTATACTATCATCTAACTCAATAATATCTTTAGATAACAAAACTTCACCGTGATGACCTAATTTAGCATCAACTGCCAATTGTTTTATTTTTTTTATCATAATATTCCCTCTTTTGATTAATGATTATTTAAGCAACTTCAATAGCAATAATATCTTCACTATTAATTTTATGTTTATGTAATGTAGAAACCGGACAGCCTAAACTTTGTTCGTTCATATCTGAAAACCCATGTAACCAAGGTTTTAACTTAGTATTATTTATTTCTAATTTTCCTGTAGGCAATATTTTTCCTAAGTCATTTCTTGGATCTGATAAAGCAACTGTACATTTGCCTATGCGTCCATTTGCTCTTATAGTTAATGAGTTTGCTTTTGCTGCATAACAAATATATTTGGATGATTTATTGATTTCATATTCATTATTATGTTCTAAATCATTCCCAAGCTGCTTTTGAAGAATATTTAATCTAGTAATGTACTCATCGTGATTTAATACTCCAATATTGTTGGGCCCGCCAAGATCTGAAACTTTATGAAAGTGAACATTAAATCTAGCATCATTGCCAAAATGTTTACTAATTTTAGTAATCAATGATTTTGTAGAATCAAAGTTATTGATTGTCAGGTGAACCCTTAGAGTAATATTATATTGGATATCTTTAAGGTCTTTAATTTCAATTAGATTATTCCATATTCTGTCAAAGGTGGCAGATCCAGCTCTGGATATCCTTGTTTGGTTATGTGTTTCTTTATCCCCATCTAAACTAATTTGATAAGAGGTTTGGTTTATTTCATTAAACTTACTTAATAAATCGGGTGTTAACAGATAACCATTGGTTGTAAACCCACCAGTGAAGGTGACTTTATATTGTTGGCAAAGATCATATGCAAAGCTAGCTATATCCAAAATCATTTTTTGCTGGAGGAGTGGTTCGCCACCAAACCAAGAAAGGTTTAGTCTTTTTAAATGTGGAATTCTATTAGCTAGTAAGTTTTTTATTCCTTGTACAGTATCATCTGACATTTTTCCTATTTCAAAGTCTTCATAGCAGTATGTGCATCTAAAATTACACTGCTCAGTTGGAAAAATTATTAATTCTAGTACTTTGTCACTAAATGAAGATAACACTTCATTTTTATTAAATCCTTCTACCAATTCGTCCATAATAAAATCCATTGTTTTTTTTATTAACATACTCCATTTTATAAAAAAAACAATAAAAATTTAGGGTATTTTTAAAAAATAGATCTGCACAGATCTTCTGATTTGACCTATTACTTCGCTTTAATCATTATTAGCTACCCGTGGTGCACTATTAAAAAAATTGAAATTGTAAGTTGCTTAATCACTTAGCGTGATATAATGACATCTTCACCAAAAGATTAGTCAAATAAGCAACTTACACGATAGTTATACCAAAATTCTTACCCTACTGAACGACATTGAGCCAGATTCTTATTTCTTAAATCAAAAGCGAAAACCTAAACGCAATGACACTGAATTAATCGCACTGAACTTAGCTGCTGAGTGTATCGGTATTGATTCAGAGCGTTTCCTGTTTACTTTGTTGTCATCTACTCTTAAAGGTAAAATTGAGCGTACAGTCTACAATCGAAGACGACGGAAACTAGCTTTTAAAATAGAGCTGTTTAGACAAAAAATTGCTTCCATCGTTGTACCCGTTGAAAACTATCATGTCATTGACAGCATGCCTTTAGAAGTCTGTAAATATAGTCGTTCATCTCGCACTAAAATATACCAAGAAAATACAGAAACATCACCAAGCTTTGGTTGTTGTGCCGCACAAAAACTGCATTGCTTTGGTTATAAAATTCATGCTGTTCGTACCGTACAAGGCGTTATTAAAACTTTGATATATCAAAAACTTCTGTTCATGACATCAATTACCTTAATGATGTAAAACATCAACTAAATAATTGTGTTCTTATTGGAGATAAAGGTTATCTTAGCCAGCAATATCAACAAGATTTATTTGAATAATCAAATATAAAGATTGAAACGCCAATGAGTAATAATAACGCTAATTTCAAACCTTTTCCTAAACCGTTAAGTGAGGCCAGAAAACGAATAGAAACCTTATTTTCGAACTCTGTGACCAGTTCATGATCCGACGTAATTATGCTAAATCATTTGATGGTTTTTCAACACGAATATTATCGAAAATAACAGCATTAACGCTCATTCAATGGTTTAATCAAAAAAATGGAAATAACATCAATAATCTAAAAGTGGCTATTTCTTAAATGCACCAAGGGTATATTAGCTGTAACTATTTATCTCTTAAAAATATAAATTCTACGCGGATATTACAGCGAAATGGCTAAATTTTTTAACATTAAAGAAATAGATTTATATACCTAACTTCCGATTCTGATAGTATCGGAATTAGCAAACCCTTTAAAAATAGACCTCTCTTTAAAAATCCGTTATTCTACTTCTTTATTTAGTTAAAGAACTCTAAAAAGAGAAGTTAAAAACATGGAAGCGGAACCCCTTAGAAATCTATCAGATATTAATGCTATGCACCGCGTTTTAACAAAATGGGGCAACGTGCGCGAGGCTGAATGTTTTATCATCGGCTGTAATTTTGCACTTCGTATCGGAGATTTATTAAAGACTACCGTTGAACAAATTAAAGCAGATGAAATTATTGTAAGTGGTAATGAGCAAAAAACAGGAAAATTTAAAAAATTTCCAATTAATGATCCTGCGCGCAATGCAATAAATCGCCTGATGCTTTGGTATCATTCACAGGGAATTGAGCCAGTTTATTTGTTTCAAGGAACAGGTAATCGCGCTAAAAAGTTAATTAAACCAATATCAGCAAGATATTTTAATTATAAATTAAAAGAAGCGGCTGAATCTTTAGGTCTATCAATAAATATTGGATCTCATTCATGCCGAAAAAGTTTCGGGTATCATGCATATATGAATGGTACGGATATTCGTTATTTACAAGCGTTGTTTAATCACAAAACCGATTATCAAACACTTTGTTATATCGGGGTGACAAGAAAAACAGTTAAAGACGTTTACTTATCTTCTAATATCGGCGGAGATATTAAATAGTTCACTATTTAACCGCGCGAACGTCAGTGATTTAATTTAAATATGAAATCATTATTCCAATAAGCCCCTAATATCAATACTTGTGGTTTTTGCTGCTTAAATATTATACCATATTGGAATTCGTGGTAATTAAGGCTAGTTATGCCGTTTGAAGTTGGACATAAACCATTTAGAAAAAGACCTGTTTCAGAGGCGGTTAAGCGTATTGAGAACAGCAAAAAAGGTGCTGGCAAGATCCGTGATAAAGCTCAGATTAAACATATATTAGCGAACGCTAATCGTGGTGAATGTGCTGAAAGAAATGTTGCTTTGATTTGGTTTTTGTTTGGATCTCTAACTCGCATAACTGAAACTTGCTATTTAACCGTAGCTGATATTTTCTATAAAAATGGCGAGTTCAAAACTATTTTTAGAATGAAAAAAGAGTATGCCAAAGGTGGGCGTAGTAGAGATTGCGCTTTAGTACTTAAACAGCAACGTAAAGCATTATTAGTATGGCGTGATAAACGCATTCAAGATAAAGCTTTTTTGTCTATCGACGGAAGTTATGGCGGCTTAAATGGTGATAGCCCTTTGTTCTTATCATATAAAGGGCAAAAAGGCTTAAAGTGGGTAGAGCTTGGCTTTCACCATAAAAAATATACGACAAAAGATGGAACAGTAAAAGAAACGTTGGTTTGCTCAAGCATGGAAAACTATGTAAGGAATTTATTTAAAAAGTGCGGATTTAAGCAGGGTTCTAGCCATTCAGGGCGTAAGAGTACAGCTAGCTTACTGTCAGACATAGGTGTCGATTATGATGTTATTCAAATGGCTATAGGTCATGTTTCAGATGATATGACAGATACTTATATTATCCCTGATCCACAACGTTTAACTGATGCGTTAAATAATTTGTACAAAACAGTGCCACCACTAGGGGTAATAGAATGACACTAGAACAATCTGAAAAGCCAATAATTGCGAATGTTAAAATTACCGATGAACTGTTTGTGGATATCGATCTAATTTCGTTTTCAGAAAACAGTGGTCAAATTAGCTGTAGGGTTACTGGTCAAAAAACTAAGATTGCTTATTTAAATTGGACGGTTAGAGATGTACATAATACCTCTTTGGAGATAGTAGATTTTCTGATTTATAATAAATTGAATAGGCAAAAAGGTATTGGTTCTATCTTAATTAATGTATTTAAAAAAATAGCAGCAAACAAAGGTATCTCAAGAATATGGGGTAATACAAGTTTTGATGATTATCAGCTTCATGAATTTTATAAAAAACACGCCTTTATTTTCTCAAAAGAGATTAAAGGCGGCGGCATAGATTTTTATCAAGACTTAGCTGGACATAACAAATGAAATTAGAACTAGTATAATTTCATTTAATGTTAAAACGAAAAAACCCACGCCTAAGCATGGGTTTAATCTTTATCTTGTGTCTTTGGTGGTCTGCTTAACAAAGCAGTGATGTACCAAAGCCCTCAAGAAGAATATTAGTCATTATTGTCATTAACGTCAATATATTTTGCAAAATAATAAAAGGGAACTTAAATGCCACACTTGGCAATAGAAAGAAATCTCTCCATTAGCAGGTTGTCTACGTATCGAAATGCGGTCAAAGCAATATTAGGCGAAGATTGTATAGAAACGGCTATAGAGCTGTATGAATGGAATGCACAATTATCTTCTAGGTTATTGGTGCCTCTACATATTTATGAAATAACATTAAGAAATGCTATCAGTGAAGCTATTTCTTTGCGTTATGGATCTGATTGGCCTATTAATCTCGCTTTTCAAACATCATTGCCTCATAAGCAAAGAGCAGATCTAACAGTATTACTCACTAACTACCAAAACCCAAATAAAATATTGCCAGAGTTGAAGCTGTTTTGGTTTGAGAATATGCTTAAAAGCTCGCAGAATGTCAGGTTATGGGTGCCGTTTATTCAAACAGTATTTCCAAACGCTGTGGGTGTAACTCCTGATGTTATAAGGCAACAGCTAAAAGATGATTGCTTCGTTATTCGTAAAATAAGAAACCGCATTGCTCACCATGAGCCGATATTTAATCATTCGTCTTTACCTAGCATTTTACTGAAAGTTGAAAAGACTATTTCTAATCGCTGCATAGAGACCCACAAATGGTTAATAGGTATTGAAAGTGTAAAATCATTACTAGGAAACCCAGTGATATGATAAATAAAAGCCAAACAGCTTTTTACAGAAAAATATTAATAGCTGTCTTGATTGATTCAGGTATTGCTAGGGTTCCTTTACTTGTCGATGCTACAGGCATGGGGAGAAGAACAGTTCAAGAAGTAATAAACAATATGAGTGATATTAATATTACTTGCTTACGAACAGGTTCTACCAAATCGGGCTATTACTATATTTCTGATTGGGGTGTTCTTGATAAAAACAAAATAAAAAACCAGTTGCAGCACACGAGTGATGTGCTAGAATGTTATTTAAATAAGCAGTTAATTTTAGATTTAGTAGAGGGCGTTTCAATGTCAGAGCAAAGATTAATGCAAGCGATGTTTAACCAGCAGCGTTTGCAGATTATGAGTTTAGGAGTTCATCATGATGAGTATGATGATGGTTATTTATATGCTTGGGAAAGTGGTGTATACCCTTGGTTTAACGATACTGACGGTAGTGTTAATCAAATGCCGCACGAATGTTACCCTGAGTTTTTTAAAGTATCAAAAGAAGTAGTTCAAAATGTTTTAAATTACCTTGATGAAAAGGACTTAGCTGGTGAAGTACCTACATTCTACCAACTTGAAGATCATTTCGGTGGAAAATGGAATGAAGAAAGCGGACGAATGGCGTTATTAGGTATTTGTCGGTATGCATTCTTGTCAGACAGGTTTGGAAAAGAGTTTTACGATAAACTTTTAACTCCTATGCAGCATCCATCTGAGGCTTCCTCGATGTGTAGACCATTAAAGCGTGATAGTAATATTTACTTTATGTAATTAAAATAAATAAGGAATAAAAATGAAAAATTTTAAAGAACTAGAAGTAATGTTAAAACCTTGCCCTTTTTGTGCAGGTAAAGCAAAGTTTACAACAACTGATGATGAATTATATTGGGTAAAATGTACTAATACTGATTGTGAAACTAAATTAGGTAATGTTGGTACACCAGAAGAGGTTAGTGTTCGCTGGAATACTCGCGTAAAGGCCACTGAACCAATGACTGATAAATCTTCTTTGCTTGGCAGAGTGTTGGACTTCATGCGTGAGCATAAAATGAAAGTGGGTCATGTAGTACCTCAAAAGCCACTTCAATTTAATTTCATTCCTACTCTAAACCCTAAAGAACAACAAGAAATTCAAACAGTACTTCAATGGTTAGCTGATTCGGGTTATATCACTGAAAAGTTAGCTTTAACCAAAGCTGGCTTTGACCTGCTGTACACTTAATCGCTTTTTTTGAATAAAATATGTTACTACTTCTAATTAAAATTTGCTCTTTTATTTCAGTTTGTCTATTTGGTATTTACGCGGTAAACCAACCCAAAAACAAAGAAATAAAATCGACCAAAATAGCTATAGGAGGCTGTTTAGTTTCTGCTTTTATTGGAATTACAATATTAATCATTGAATACCAACAATCTGTTTATAACACCGAAAAAAGAACTAAAAATGAATCTATTACAAAGTCATTTCGAAAAGAAATTAAATACAATGTAGATAGATTACTAACTCCTATAAAAATTCAAAGTATTGAATTAATGCTTTGTTATAAAGATATCAGCGTGGAGTTTAATGATTATTTAGGTGTTCTGTTATCAAGGCATAGGTTTATTAAGGATATTGATTATAAAAATACACCCAATAAGGGTAGGACCACAGATTTATTTATCAGAATTGATGACGGCTTTTATCCTGAGCAATTAAACTTTCCTAACATATTTAAATTTAATGCTGGAGTATCGGGAGTTATACACCATAAAACGACAAAAATAAAAGATTACCTGGCTTACGTTGGTTCGGTTGATTTTAGGTTTTACACTACGGGAAAAACTAACATAGTAGCTAAAAATTCTACACACCAATTAATGTTTAGAAAGAAAACTAAGCAATTATGTTTGTATTCAATGGATAAACATATTAGTCAAACCAGCAGTAATTTTAATATTTTATCAACTTTAGATTTGGCGGGTTCAACAATTGTAGTTGAACCGAATTATAACTCTCCAACAGGTAAAATTGAGTTTGTTGGCTTTAATGTGGAATTTAATAAAGGCAGACGAATGGGGCTCAGCAGTAAAATCAAACAAGGTAGAGATAAGAAAGGTAATTTGATAAACAAATGGCTATATACCTTTCCTGAAAAATTATCTTTGGGTTTATTTGATTTTTTTGGTTAATTATCAAGTTGGAAGTAAAAAGGAAATTAAGTAATGAGAATATTAATAGGTATTAACGTAAATAATCACAGTGTTATTAATAAGTGCTTAGATGATGCAGGGTTAAGTGGATGCTATGAGTGCATAAGAGATACTAAACTGGCTACAAATATGCTTGATTTACACAATCAAGAAGTGGATGAACAATGTTTCTCTGAGGCTTGTTTAAATCTTGCTGCTAACGACATTCCTTTCATGGTTGGTGCTTGGTCTGATGTAGATATATACAACATGCCTATTTGATTAAGCTTTCCGTTAAATGCTGCCGCTTAATTGCGGCTTTGTCGGTATAAAATCACATTATTGGAATAAAATAGCATGGCATTTCAAGAAGATTTTGGCTTATGTAGTATTTGTGGTGAAAACGATTGTGAATGTTTCACCGCTTCACCACATGATAAATTTTGGGATTTATTAGAAGTTGCTGACGATGATAAAACATTAAAAAGAGTCTGCCCAAAATGCGGTGATAGTGATTGCAAATATGGATTACATGATCGCGCTAATTCAAAATGTGACGTTTCAATTCTTTGCAATAAATGTCGTCATAGTGAAGAAGCTAACAGTCCTAATTATGACGCGATAATTAACAATTGGCATAAGCCAGTTCAATCATTGGATTAAATTTTTATGGGCATTGAACAGGAAAAAATCAAGATTACATTTACTTGTTCTCGTGAAATCGCAAATGAAATGGTAGGTGCTTTAGAACAATATTCTGGCATGACTCCTGATATTGAAAATGAACGTGAAAACGAAGATCAAATAATTAAAGATTTAATGAAAGTATGTCGAACTATTGAACGTGCTTCCACTAATAACAAAGCAATTTAACCAGTGTTGGAATAAAAACATGACTATCAAAAAATGGGTTTTAGTTGATTTTGGAACGTGTCCTAAGTGCTTTGATGATGCTGAAATACTAACTGATTCTACAGATAAAAATCAGTTTTATGATAGTGATGATGTTCGTTGTTGTCAGTCGCATATTTGCGACGCGAAAGGCAGTGTTTTTGTCGATGACGGTGTTGCAGAAATATACTGGAACGAAGAAAATTAACCAAGTTGGAATAAAATTTTTATGAGCGAAGCTGTAAGTTACGAGCAATTTTGTAAACATTATGAGTTAGATGTAGCACTCGAAAAAAGCAAGATTGAATACTCAAAATACATTGATAATTTATCAATTATTAATCGGTCATTTACAGATGAAATAACGAAAAACTCTATCGATAAAGCAAAGAAAATTAAATAATTGGAATAAATATGTCCCATTTTGGATTGCTTTGGCTGACGTGAGTGAAGCCAATTTAAGAATAAAAGTATATGCGCGAAACTATTTCTAGGTTTTATTCTAAGCATTTGTTAAATTATTTTTAGGATTAATTAAGAAATAATTTTGGGAGAGGGAGAAATGGAACCTGAAAAAATATTAGTCGATTTGAGTAAGATTTTCAGTGAATCAATTGCACAAGCTTCTGGATTAAGCACAGAAAAGAGTTCTATCTTATCTAGTACTGTTAATTCTGTGATCAACTACGTTCTATATAAATCAGATCCCACTGGTAGTGAAATGTTCATTAAAGACGTCAATCAAATATTTAACAATCAGCGCAAAGACGTCCTTTCTACTGCATTATCTTTGTACACTGATAGTATAAAGAGAGATTTATCATCTCAAGTTTCTCCAAATGAAATTCTATTAAAAGCTGAACGGTATTTATTTAACCCTACCTTCCAAGCTTTTGTGAATAATCTTAATAAATCTCTTGAATCGAAAAAGAGGAAAAAAAACCGAAGTCTAAGTTTTATGATGATTCCTCTTGGTGGCATAGGTTTTGTGAATATTTAGATAAACGATATGAAGAATGGCGGCATGAGCTATTAGGAAGAGCGTTATATAGAGAAGCACACCATCAAGGGGCAGTCAGTTATACGACTTTATGGCAAATTGTGCACTTACCTCCACATTCATGGGAAGATTTGATTCAGTATAAAAGTATTGCTGGGGAGTTGTGGGTTAATGATCAGTTCCAATATCATTTTTTACCAGGCACTTATTCTATCTTAAGTGCAATTGAATATATTACTGATGACAAGCCTCGTTTAATTAGTGATTTAATTGAGTCACTCGATGAAGATAATTTACAACAAGATTCAGGGGTTATAGTTCTTGATGAAGATGATAAAAACATCTTCAAATTAAATGGTAAGGACTATTTAGTTGAAAAAATGGAGGACTATGAAGATCCAATGTTTGAAAATGTTGAAGGCACATCGCTTGAAGGGAAGTTAAGGATCTATGGCACTAAACTCACCTATATTGGTGAAGAGATATTAGACCTTGCGTTAGATATTCCTGCTGCCGATGACGTAGAAGAGCTATTTGAATATGCTTTATCCTCATTAAAAGAAGATCGGATACGCTTTCGCAAGTTAGGTAAAGCCGCAGGTCACGATTATTGAGATGAATATCAATCAATATATTAGAAGTTAATATTGGAATAAATGAGAGTGGAAACTATTAAAAAATTAAAAGTTATAATTAACAAAGTTACAAATATTATTGTGCTTGTTGTGTTAGAAGCAATTGCCTTGTACGGTCTTGCATCAGTAGTTGTTGATTCAGGATTCTACTCTGCTCAACAAGTTATGGTAATTGCCCTAGAACACACGATTTTAACTTTTCTTATTGGTCTAATAATTGTCACAATAAACACTATCGTGCTAAGCGTTTACATTAACAAGAAAATACTTAGCCATTACATAAAAGCAAAGTTGAGAAAAAACGTGTATCCCCATCTGCCTACCATAGCGGTTTCTCTACTTGCTTCATTTATGGGGCTTTTTATATTTTGGGGGAAAATTAATTCTGTATATGCCGCTGAAAACAAGGTGTTTGCAAATTCTATATATATGTTTGTTTGTTTAAGTGACAATCCTGTTTTAGAGGCTCGAAAACTGCAAAACCAACCTGGTTTTGTTGAGAGAATCAAACGAGCGTCTATTCTACAGGATACATACTTAGATCTACTAGGGATTGGTATTGCAACATCAATTAGTACAGACAAGTTGGTAAATAGCAACTTAGAGAGTTCTAACAGTAGAATTTCAGCTTACTGTGAAGGGTTGTGGAAGCATACTTATTGAGTATTGGAATAAAAGGAATTTGGGCTATGTCATATTGTTTGTACTTAAAAGATAAAAACCAACGATATCATTATGGAATTAAGTATTCTGATGTAGAAAAGGCATTTTCAAGCGCTTTTTCATTATCTCGTTATGTCCCTTTTATCATGTTAACAAATGCTCAAGACGCGTCTGTTTTTGAATCTGAACAAGGTGATATTGTTTGGCCTGATGATGCAGACAAAGTTGATCCAAGTGTTTTTTCATACTATGACCCATCTTCTATCATCAATGATGAAGAGGATTTAATAAATACAATACATTGGTGTAAATCACTTGACTATTCAGACCCAGATTTTACCTATTTAGAGGCGACAATTCTTGCTGCATCAGCTATATACGGCTTCAACCTTCAAAGCTTTGGTTGGGTAAGACCTGACAGTGGCAATTAGTGCTCACAACAGCCAACAACGATTGGTGGATTTTATGAAAAAAGATCTACAACACCGAAGCGTTGTAGATCAGCAAGAATTATTTTAAATATTTCTTGCGTTTTTCGCTAACGATAATCACAATTCAATCACTCTGCTATATTAAATTTAAAATAATAAATCTGTAATATTTATGTTGCCCCCTGATAATATTAGAATGGAAGTGCTTAATGCCTTTAGAGGTAAAATTGGTTGTTTTGGTTATGTTTTAGGAATGATTGTTGTTTCTATCACAATACCGTTAATTCTATCATTTCCTAGTTTTATGGAAGAAAATGATCTTGATTGGATATATAAATGGTTTACTGAATCAGCATGGAACAATCAAAGTTTTTATATAATATATTTCTTTTTAGGTTTGGTGGTTCTTCATAGTATTTTTCAATTCATCGGGTGGTTGGTCAGTATACCCGACACACTGAGAAAAAAGTTTGAAACGCTATTTTGCTCTAAAAGTGAAAAACTGTATTTAACAGATAGTAAAAAGCGCTCTAGAAGAAAAAAACCAGATTAAAAACTTCACAAACAAGAATGTATAAAAATAGAACTGTTTTTAATGTTCGGTCACACTAATTAGTAAACTCTTTTAAATCGTTGGTTAATTGTGATTTATGAATGATTTTATCTACCCCTTGCGTATAAAAATATTCTTCAGGCAATAAATCTAATGGGGTAGCTGTCATTAGCGTTATTTTATCTTGATGTTGTAAGTGTAAATATTGAGCGAATTCTATTCCATTCATAAAAGGCATTTCTAGATCACAAAAAATAAGATCAGGTTTGCAAAGATTATAAATAGTAATGCCATGCTTGCCGTTTTCAGCTTCGTAAACATCAAAATCTTGAGCGCTGAAAGCTTCTTTTAAAAATAAGCGTACTTGTTTAGAATCATCAATAATTAATATTTTTTTCATGTAGTTGTCCTTAACTAAAAGTTAAATTAAATAAGCTTATGTGTCATTAACCAGATCACCGATAAATGAGCCGGGTAATAAACATAAAAAGCATTTTTCCATCGAGGAAAATTGATATTGACCCTAGTGGCCAAATAAATTAAAGGGAAAGCAAATAAAGCATACAAGTTATGGTTAATCATCATTAGTGATGCTGTGGCCATGATCCAAAGATAAAGATATTTATTATCTAAAGTGCGGCAATAATACCAAGCTGTAATTGTCATCATTAACGCTGGCCACCAAAATTCAATAATTGCACCACTTAAAACAAACACAACTAAAGCAAGTGAAAGGTGATAATTATTCTTTTTTTCCAAAAGAAAAATTATCAAACAACTAAAAAATAAAGTGAATATGATATTTAGAGGCCAGAAATTAAATTTAACTGTACCAAGCGCTATATAGGGAATACATGAGATTAACCCGATTATAAATAATCGGGTTAATACCCGTTGATAAACCTTATTTTTAAGTGTGTCAGGTCTAGCTAAGTTATATGCAAAAACAAAGGAAAAAAGCGGCATAGCTAATCGGCCAAGCTCTGAAAAGTATGGAATAGTGCCGTTGTAAACATATTTATTATAATGGTCTAAAGTCATTAAAAATAAAGCTAACCATTTCAATATCTCTATTGTGCCATTAGCTATATAAAACTTATTCGGTTTATCCACTAACGTTATTTGATTTATCATCGAGCAATTTCAGCTTCTTTCTCTGAAGTTTTTTCAGGTACTATACGCTCTTTTATAGAGGGTAATTGTTGCCCTTTACTTAGTGTATCTAAACTGTTTTCTCTAATTTTAGAAACAAAACGCTCTTTGCCTTTATCATCAAATTTGTCTTTATTACTGCCATGCTCTACGAATTGTTGAGCCGCTTTTTCTAGATTGTATAAAGGTTCAAGACCAGGAAACTTTTTAATAGCATCTTGTTTAGATAACTCACTATAAGCCTTTCTTAATTCGTCCTTTTTTTCTCTTTCTTTGCTTATGTTGTTGTCGTTAGGATCACTAATATTAGCGTTTTTAGCTTGTTCTTCTTTAGCTATGTGCTTTTGACTTTCTACTGCTGCTTTTATACTTTGGGGTATAAATTTAGAAATATTCACTTTATCTTTATCAGCTTGATCAAGTCTATTTCTAATATCTAGTACTTTTGCATCGGTTTTGGATATATCTGGTTTTTTATTATCTTCATTTTTTACAAAGGCTTCCTCTTTCCATACCTTTTTACGTTGTTCAGGAATGTTTTCATCAACATTAGATACCCGATTTATAGGGCTTTTTTCTTGTTTTGTATCGAGTGATTTAATTGGTTTTTTGTCAACCTGAGTATTTTCAGAATCAGCCTTAGAAACATTATTTTTAGTAGAATTTTTTTCTGAATGTTCAATTTTATTTTGTCTATCGTCTAAATTTTGCAAGTCTTGTTTTGTTGGCTTATATCCGTCAACCTCCATCCCTCGCAATTTAGCTTCCATCCAAACCTCACGTTTGAATTTAGTTGAACCACTGAGTTTTATAGTTTCCCATTGCTTAGATTCAGCAAGAGCCACCATTGATTTAGCGACTGATGAAGCGGTGCTTTTCGTTATTAATTTAGCGCCTTTATCTCTAAACGCTTCAAGTTCTGGTTTATCTTTAAAGTAGTATTTACCTTTAGATTCGTCACCTTGTATAACATATTGATTATTTAATTCGTTAGGAATAGGTTTTATTACTTTTTCACCTACTTTTTTTGCTGATATTGAAGCTTCTTCTTCGGTTGATTTTTTTTGTTCACTCTTTGAATTAGTAGTTTTATCTTTGATTATTTCGCTATTTTCTCGTTTTATTGTTTCATTTAATTGTTCTTTGTTTATTTCACTACGTATATATTTATCTTTGGCTTTTTCAATATTGGCATGAGCAACGTTCTTTAATGTTTGTTCATCACGATCTTTTTTCTCTTGAGCATGTTGTTGATTAGCTTGCTCGATAAATGGGTTTTTATTTTCGTCGGGTGCAATTTTATCTACTATTTTATCTGCAACTTTATCTACTAAGTTTTTTGAATCATTATTTTTATTAGCCATAACTATATCCTTTGAAGTTTATTAAGCTGCACCGAGTAACGCCATAAAATCGTCTGCCGCAGCATCTATTTGTTCGTCTGTTAATGGAGTATCTACAGTTTCAGGTAAAACTACACTGTCAAAATTAAGATCAAATTCAGGGGTTTTCATGCCTCTTACTTCGTGATCTGTTACCTTTATTTTTGGTATTTCTGCTGGTTCCCTAACCAACGATAAAAAGGTTTTTTGGTCTTTACATTTTTTAGCTAGCTTTATATTTTCAGGGGGAACACAGCGTTTTAAAAAATTATCATCTTTAAAATAAATGATTTTTTTAGCCATGATTGGACGACAATTTTCAGATAAAATTATTTCTGCTGTTTGACCTATTTCTTTTACTTCTTGTGGTAAAAGTAATTGTCTTTTAGTTTGTGAGTGTGTTCTATTGCCTAGTCCTTTACCCATTTCTCGCGGTTTACTAATGGATTCTGATTTAGTTGTAATAGTACCTAATTCGTTTGCTATTTCTTCAGCTTGTTTCATCATCTTGGGTGCATAAACAATACGGGTAGCATGGTTTTCTATAAAATTTTCGGCTCCCTCTCGACCATAAATATCTATTAATTGTGAGGGGCTTTGTACGATAGGCAAAAGACGCAGATTATAACCAGCCATATAAGAAACGCCTTTGCTGATTGTTTTCATTTCGCCTAGTGCTGGAAATTCATCCATAAGAAGTAAAGCAGAATAAGGATCTGTTTTTTTATCTGGTAATGCTTGAGTATTCAAATCGACGAGTTGTTGAAAAAATAAATTAAGGACAGGTGCTAAACGTTCTAAATTGTCAGGTGTAACACCGACATAGATAGTCATACGTTTTTTTCTGATAGCGCGTAAATCAAAATCATTTTCTGACGTTGCAGCATCCAATAAAGGGTTAGCCCATAAATTTAAAGCAGATGTTAAAGTGGATTTAACACCCTCGCGTTGTTTGTTTGGTAGGTTACAAAATTTATTTAGTGCCATAACACAATTAGAATCAAGCGAATCACTTTGTTTATCTAATAACTCTAATAAATATTCAGAGGTTTCTTTTTCAGTTCTTAATTGTCTAAATACTTCTCCGAGGGTTACAGGATAACTAGCATCATCAAGTAGAAATAACACAACGCCCATGAAAAGATCTCTTGCTTCACTAGACCACATAGGATCAACACCTTTCGGTGATGGAACTAAAAAGGTAGAAATTTTTTGAATGTCATCAATCCGAAAGTTTCTATCTTTACTTATATAACCTAATGGATTCCAACGGTGTGTTTTATAATCTCTAGGACTAGGGTTAAATAAAAACACTTTTTGCCCCATTTTTTTTCTATAGCCGCTAGTGATTGCATAGTTTTCTAATTTAATATCGGTGATTACTAAACTATCATGCCAATTTAAGCAATTTGGTATAACAACCCCTACCCCTTTCATTGAACGCGTAGGGGCTGCCATTATCGCGAATTGTTGCCCCTCTTGGACAATGTATTTACCATTGAATTTACCAAGTAATATCCCTTGTTTACCACGCAAACAAGGATCGGCTTTTTTAAGGTCAATTTCTTTAGCCCATTTTGCATCCCCGAAAAGGCTTTGTTTTTTAGTTTTAAAAAACAAAATAACAAAGAATATAACCAATGTACCAGCAAGCACGTGAGATTGTATTAATGAGGTTTTTACTTTGGCTATATCGCTGTAATGATACCAATATAAAAAGCCAGTCCAAGGCATTGCATTATCTAAAGGTAAACTCATAAATTGAAGAAATAGAATGCTACCTATACTGAAAAACACAAATATAAATATAACCAGCATAATTACATAAAATATAGACTTAAATTGAACACTGTCTTTATCAAGAGCCATAATTAAACCGCCTTAGTTAAATAACTATTAGAAATAGCTTTTGTTAATTTTTTTCTAATGCCTGTAGGTTCAAAATATAATTCTGTCATTACACGTTTTCCTTTTATTTTTTTGAACTGAACAACAATATCGACCACCTTATTAAGATATTTACGAATATTGTCTTCACTTAAATTCATGCCACCTTGATTAATCATCATTACTATTTGATCAAACGCTCCTTTTACTGTGTCAGCATGTAAAGTTGTAATTGAACCCGGATGGCCTGAATTGATAGCTCGTAAAAAATAAAAGGCTTCCTCTCCACGTAACTCTGATAATAAAATTCTATCGGGATTTAAGCGTAAACAAGCTTCTAATAATTCTTTAGGTGAAATTGAGGCTAATCCTTGATCCCCTTTTGAACAAATTAGATGTAATTTATCATGTTGTTTAAGTATGACTTCTTGAACATCTTCGATAGAAATTAAGCGTTCATCTAAAGGTATTTCTTTTATTAAAGCGTTAGTAAAAGTGGTTTTCCCTGAAGATGTTCCACCCGAAACAATGATATTTTTTTTAGCTTTAACCGCTAACTTTAAAAATTGAGATATTTGTCCACTTTCTTTTAATGAAAGAAGTTCTTCATCCATGTTAGACATAGATTCATTATCTTCAATTTTAACATTATCAAATGCACCTGATGTTGTGTAATCATCAATGGTTAAATCTAAGATGGTAGGTTTGCGAATAGACATTGCAAACATACCCGTATGTACTGCTGGTGACATGATTATCTGAACCCGTTCACCATCGGGTAAACTTCCCGATAAAATAGGGTTAGATGAATTTATTTTTTGATGTGTATGTGAAGCGATTAATCCAGCTAATTCAATTAAATCACTTTCAGAGAAAAATTCTGTTTTAACGTATTCCTTACCAGTTGGTTTTTCAATGATATATTCATGTGGTCGATTAATTGTAATTTCATTAACTTCAGGATCTTGAAGTATATCTTTGATCGGTTTTAAATAACGCTTCAATGCAACAGGCATGCTTTACTCCTTATTCACAAATAAAAGGTAACGAAAACCGCTACCTTTTTTATTTAATTGAATAACTTTTCTCTAGCTAGACGAAGAACGGGGGCGAAATCAATATCACGAGCTACAAAAACCTTTACTCTTTCACCTTGATTTTTGTGGCCAGTAGGTTTTATTTGAATGGAATCTTTTAATGCTATTTCAGCTGATTTATTAAACGATTTACCAACTTCTTGGAATTGAACATCATTTTGATTTACAGAAGATGTAAGCCCCCCTACTATGCTTAATAATGCTGAAGCACCAAACCGCTCAAAGAAATGTGAGTCAATTTGCACACCATGACCAGCGCGACCTAGTTCACCTGTACCCGGTGAATTCAGAGCAACATCAATACCCTCTGGTGTTATAATTCTCGTCCATATAACAAAGATCCTCGATTCACCTTGCTGTATTCCACCCTCGTATTGTCCAACTAAACGACTACCTTTTTTCAAAAGTAATTTTTTTCCGTCATAGCTATAAATATTTTCCGAAAGAATACAGCGAGTCATACCCGGTAAATTAGATTGAATAGCGGTTTCTAGTATACAACCAAGCATTTTCCCCTCAGCTATCGTATATGGTTTATCTGCAATATAACTTGCGGTCACTCCTACTGTTTGAGCCGCATTTAATCGAGAAGCCATTTTATTACTATCACCTCCACCACCTAGTAAGCTACTAGATCCTATATTACCCACTTTATCGGTTATATTTTTAGTGATCGCATCTATATCTAACGGACTTCTTCTAGGTGAATTTCCCCCTAATCTTTTTTGTTCTTCTTTTAGTTCAATACTTTTATCAAAGATTATAGGACTCGCTTTTCTGCGTTTTTCCCATAATTGAGCTAATTTTTTTCGAGCCTTTTTTTCTTCTTGTGATTCAGTATTATCTTGAGTTAAAACAGGTTTGTTATTAGCTAAACTTGTTGGTCTAACTAATAAAGGTTGTCTTGTTTTAGGTTTTTCTAAATCAGGAGGTGGTAATAATGGTGAATTATTTTTTTCTGATTTTTTTACCTGTTGTTTAGCTGGAATAACTAGATCTCTTCTAGCTACTTCGTATTCTTCAGCTACTTTCGCTTCTAAAGAATCATCTTTAGCTTTTTCATCTTCACCGCTTGACGCAGCGATAAGAATAGCTATTGCCGCAGCAACTAATAGAATCATTCCAACCAAAAACATTTGGTTCTTCTTTTTTTGATCATCATCACTGACACTAGGGATACTATCTTCAACATGATCATTATTTAAATCGTTGTCGCTCATAATTAGTCCTCGTCTGATTCTAACATTTGAGCTTGAGCAATCGTGTTAGGCTTCATTATGGTTCCCTCACCACGACCATCAAAATGATCATTGAAAATACAAGTAGCTTTAGTTCCATCACGTAAAATAAATTGTTTACCAATTCTTTGAACGACCAGATATTTACCACTAACATGAAAATTTACTAAACTTTCACTTTTGTCATCACCAACTAAAAATACTGCTGGTGTGTCAATTTTTTTAGGAAATTGAAAATAAGTGAATTCACCATCGTCAAACGTTCTTACGGGGACAAGTGATGTATCACCAGCATAAGAATATTCCATGTTCCAATCACTCGCAGAAGTTTTGCGATTAATTACAACTTCAGTCTTTCTTACTTTTTCTACTTGTGCCATTGCTTGCATGCGTTCTTTTAATTCATCCTCTGGATAATTAAAACGCAACATAAACGTAGCTGATTTATTTTTAATTGTATGTGTTTCACCAGCGTTCAATTCGAAAACATAAGCACGTACTTTGCCTGTGACTACATTTTTAGTTAATACATTTAAATTAGTGTCAGCTTTATCTTCAACGGGTTTTATTGAAAGATAATTATTTACTGGTACTAATTGCCAAGCAATAGGATCACCAGCACCGATATGAATAATTTTTTCATTATTATTGAAAACAACCATTGAATCTTGTAGGTAATGAGCATGAATTTTATAAACTTGCCCCTCTCTGTATTCAACTTGTTTGATACGTGGATCTAAAAAGCCGTTTCTAGGGGCTTTTGCTGCTAGTGCCTGTGTGAGTGGCAACATCAATATAATAACTATTAATAAATTTCTCATTTTTTACTCTCCTGTTTCTACTTCTGCGTCAATGCGCCACTTTGTACCTTGAAAACCTAAAGGATTTTCAAAACGTTCTTCTTCTGTCCTTGGTTCTAACGTGAATTGATAACTCATAGTTACAACCCAAGGTGTTGTTGTTGCTTTATCGTTAGCATGTTCTATTAAATCAAGACGAATACTTGCAGTGTTTTCATCTAAAAATGAAATAGATTTTACTTTTGTTTCTAACGTTATTTTCTCACCATAAGTCTGATATGGACTATCTGCTCTTTTGGGATCAAAAACTTTGGCATAACGAACAAATTCTTTTTTATCAGACATCATTTTGACCATTTCATATTTTTGTTCTAAATCTTGTCTGTCATAACTTGTTCTTGCTCTAACGTATTTAATAATCCAATACTTAGTTAACGCTTCACTTTGAGTTAACTTTCCTTTTTTAAGTGATTGCTGAACTCTAGTCTCTCCTGTGATTGTATTTACATAAATTACGTATGGTGAAACGCTTTTAAGTGGTGTTAAAAACATCAAAGCCATTGCAAGCATTAATGCTATTGTTCCAGCGATAAAAGCTACAAACCAACCAGCTCTACGTTGCTTAGTTGCTAATTCATAACGTTCTTCTTGCCAACTTAAAGCCTCTTTAAAATAATCAGACTTCGGATCTTTAATATCATCTACGGGTATCATGTTATTTTCTCTTTGCAATATTTCTGTTTCTAATTCGGTCATAAGCATTTCTAGCACCTTGAAATCCTTTTGAACCAAGGTTTCCAGCTTGTTTTAACGCTGGTGTTGCACTAAATCGTTGCATTTGCCGCCCCATTGCTCCCATTGCCCCCATTGTCGTAACCTGAACACCACCAGCTAATCCACTAGCTATCCCTGTGACTTGTAATAAAACAAAAGTGCCTATAAATCCGATAACACACAGAGGAACCACATCTTCAATTTCTGGTGAGATTGGAATTAAATTAATTGTGTTATCAATAAGAGTTAAAAAGAATGCCATTACGATATAAGTCAGAATAGAGACGAACCCAAAATTTAAAATTTGTTGAATCCAGCTAGCAAACATTTGTTTTGTTCCATCAAACAAAAGAAACAAAATAAATATAGGGCCAAGTGCTAAAATAACAGCCATTGCGATTTTAGATAAAGCTAATAATGCTAAAGCAAAACCACAAATAACAAGAATAGCTATAAAAATTAAAGCTCCTAAAATATAAGGCATAAACATGCCGCTTGAGGAAAAAGCCATACCAGAAGCGACAATTCCATTGTGCAATAATTGACCTATTTGAGAGCTTATCCCTGCTGTATTACCAGCACCTACAGCTGTTAAAATTAATGAACCAATTTCATCAGGACTATTAGTAAATAATGAATAAATTATGATGTTAAAAAATGGCCAATTAAAGGCTAGTGTGAGAACTGTAATTATTTTGAATGAATTTTTAGCGAACTGCCTAACGGGGTATTCTATCCACCCTAACATCATTGATATGCCAAAAAGAACCATAGAAATAATTAACATAGTTCTTATAAATGGAAACGCTTCTATTCCTAGAGCATTGTATATACTAGCTACCATACCAGCAGAAGTATTATCTATAGACGTCATTACATCATCAACAAGGTTTGCCATACATATTCCTTATTGAATTCTATTTTGAACAAGTTGTTCAGTTAATGATTTTAATTTTGCTCTTAACTCTCTTGCTGGTTGTTTGGCATCCCATCTTTCTTTTATTGGTGTATTACGAACGTTTGCATTTATGTCTCTCATTTTTTCGATATAAAGTAACCTTAAATTATTTTGTATTTTCCATAACCTATCATCTTTAAAATCATTGACTGACAAATTGGAAAAGCCTTTATCTTTTAAATTATTCACCAATTGTTGACGCTCTAATTTACATTTATCAGTATTAATAAAATCGGTTGTCCTACATAAAGGTTCTACAAAATTTAACGCTATACTTAGTGCTTGGTGTCCACCTAATTGCATATAGTGATATAAAGGATGATTTTTAAATAAACCTATTTCATTTGAAATGTTAGATTGATTTGATTTTCCATTTTCAGTTGATTTACCCCCCTTTTTATTTTTTAAAAAATGATTAGTTAAATAAGATTCTTTTTTTCGTAACTCTTTAATTATTCCAGCTAACTTCATGCGTTCACTGAGTTTTAGTGATTGCATTTTTTTGTTTAATAAATCTAATTTTGTTTTGTATAACTTTTTTAAATTTTCAGAGAGCAACCATAAGTTTTTATCTTTAAAGTCATTAACTGAAATGTTTTTAAAATTAAATTTTTCAGTTAAATTGTTAACTAAAATAATTCGTTTTTGAATACAAACATCTTTTTCAATGTTTTTATCATTTAAACATGACTTCGGAAAATCATGTAAAGCATAATCTAAAGCTTTATATCCCTCTGGCTTTAAATACATAAACAAGGGGTGATTTTTAAAGTTGTTAGCCTCTAATAACAGAGATTTTTCGGCATCTGCTATAGTTTCGGCACAAGCGATCCCCATAGTCAGTAGCAATAAAGCTACTGACTTTATGAATATTTTCATTATTTAATCCTTAAATAGATGTATTTATAGGTCTTCTTGCATTACAAGGAACAGTTGAAATATCAGTACCAAAAGTTGCATAGCTAAATGAAGCTTTTACACCTGAATTTGCTGATATATCACAAGGTGGCGGTGGTGTAGGTGAGCTAGAACAACCTGATAAAACAACCACACTAATTACACTAACCATTTTTATTAAATTTTTCATTTTACTTCCCTTTTATAAAATACTATCGAATGCAGCACCAACACGCGCACGTTTTTTGTCTTCACCTTTGAGCGCATGATCGTACAATTGATTTCTACCTTGATTTGTTGCTTGAGCACTTTGAACTCGTATCACTTCAGCTAATAATAATTGCGTTTGACCAGCCATTCTATTTGCTAAATCTTGAGCCGCTTTCGCATCCGTACTGTTTTTAATATCTTCCATTAATGATTCTGTTTCTTCGATTAATGAATCAACACGTTCAAATGAACTTTCAGCAACACCAACCGCAGCCATTGCATTGTTTTCATTTTGTTGCCAAAGTTTAGCTTCAGGGGTGGTTAAATCTTGAAAATACACATTAGCATCTTCAATTTGCATTTCATCCCTTGCATTCCAACCAGCAGTTGTTGCAATTTGGTGTCCAGCCACCCCAATATTTTTATACAGATCCAAAACCTCTTTATATGTTTTAGGTACTAAGTGCCTTTTAGATTTATAAGAGGCACTGTTTAATAACATATCTTTAAAATAATCACCGTTAAGATTTTGAAATTGTTTCACTTGATTATTGATTTGATCAAATTGATTTCTAATTTGATTAACTTGATTATTGATTTGTGTATAAAGCTGCACTCCTTGTTGTACACTTTCAATTGACGTTATTGTCGTTTGAATAATGTTTGCAACATCGATTGTTGGAATACCAGCATTAACACGAAACGGCAGAACTAAACTCACCATCAATACCGTTAATAATGATTTAGAAAATAATTGTTTAATCATTTTTAGCTTTTCCTTTTGTTGTTTTTATAGCTTTATTTTTTTCAATTTTTGAAAAAAATAAAGGGATGATAAGTAATAAATATTTTTTCATCTTTTAAGTTCTCCTTTCAAAAAATGGGGGCATCCAATCTTTAGGGTTGTTGCCTACTTCTTTTCTTATGTTGTTTAATAATTCAACGTTGGCCGTAGTACCTGACAAAATTGAAATTTCATTATCCATGTTGGCTAAATTTAATTCTGCTACTACCGATCTTTGACCTTGTTTTACAATGAAACAACGACTTTCTAAATCTAATGATTTTATGATTTCAAATTCACGTTCAGTTAATTTAAAACCCTCAATATAATCCTCTCTATCTGCTTTGGGATTAGGTAAAAATATTTGCGTTGGGCTTTGACTCATAATTGTTTTACCTACCGCTGATTGTGTTACATCACTAGGTTCTTGCGTACCAAATACGGTAAAGCCGTTTTTCTTACGAATAACTTTCAACCAATCTTTAAACATTTTTCCGAAATATTCATCATCAAGTAATTTCCACCCCTCGTCTAAGGTGATAGCAATACGTTCACCATCGATTAACGTGTCTATACGTTGAAATAAATACATTAATAACGGTGTTCTGATAATTGGATCATCTAAAAAATCAGTAACGTCAAAACCAATTAAACGAGAATCTAGGTTTAAGGAGTCGTTTTCATTATCAAAAACCCATCCTTTATCACCCTCTTTGAGCCAAGCTTTTAAACGTGATTTGATACTGTTATCACCACCAAACTGAAAGCATGGCCAAATGTTGCTTAATCGTCTTTCATGTTGTTCAAGCTTGTAATTAACATTTACGGCCTTAGCAATATCTTCGGATTCTTCAGCCGTTAGTTGTTGCCCTTTTACTTCAACTAATTTTGCTAACCAATCACGTAAGAACTTTTTGTTTTTATCCGTTTCTGGTAATTGAAGAGGATTAAAACCCGTAGGTGTTCCAGCTTCAATCGGTGAATAATTTCCTTTTTGTGCGCGTACAAAAATTTCAGCGCCTCGGTCTTTATCAAAGAAAACTTGACGAGGTTTATGTTTTTCTAACATGGCAGATAAAAACAGCATTAAAACAGTCTTGCCAGCGCCACTCGGCCCGATTACGGTTGTATTACCCAAGTCTTTAGGATGGTGAAAATTAAAGTAATACGGGGTTCCTGAAACGGTTTTAAGTAGTGCTACAGATTCGCCCCAATGATTGCCGCGCAGTTTTCCACTTGGGTAGTTATGAAAACTTGCAAAACTTGCAAAGTTTTTAGAAGTAATAGGAGCTTTACGGGCTATATAATTATTATTACCCGGTAATTGCGCCCAATAACACGCTTCAATACCTAAGTATTCTCTGGCCGTTAATAAACCGAACTCTGAAAGTTCCGCTTCACATAACGCTAAATCGTCAGCAACTTTGCGTACACCGTCACCGATAACCGCTAAAGTCATGTGATGATCACCCATACAAAACTCATTTGATGAAAGCTGATCAAGTGCAAAATCTAATTCGTCAATTTGTGACTGTGCCAAATCCCCTGAATTTTTTAATCGCGCTTGATGCTGTTTGAATAAGTTAACCGCTGTTGTTTTCGCTAAAAAGGTGAATGATTGGGTTAGCGTAAATTCAACGGGTAAAGACAATAAACCGTCTGTCATACCTGCCGCAGTTTGGTTTACGTACTCTTTTATCGAAATCATGCCTCCGCAGCGTTTGCGGTTGGTGCTTTCAATAACAAAATATTCTTTTTCAAAATTGATTTTTGAAGCTAAAACGGTTTTACCAGCATGATAAAAACCTAAAGGAATATTGCGCCAAAAACCATTAACTAAAAAACCAATAAATTCTAAAGGTGAAGAATAAGCGGCAAGCTTGCCATTTTTTAATCGTGAAATTTCTTCTTCTTGCGTTAAACGAACTAAGCCATTATTTTCAAGCTGGTCTTCTTCTTTTTTTACGACATCAACACGTATTCCTTGCGGATTACGGCTATAAATAGAGAGTAATTTAGGGTTGTATGATGCTAACCCCTTTAATACTTTACGAGTAACATCATCAAGACTTTTTATGTGCTTTGTTTGGGTAGCTCTAATATTTTTACTATCTACTTTTGAAAGTAAACTTTTAATTGTTTCTGCAAAGCTGGTGATTGCATCCCCTGCTGTTTGTCTCACAATACAAATATAAATATCATTGACAAACATTTCAGTGTTTTCTAATGAATGTTGGTACTTGTTATTTAAATCTTTTGCAAAACCATCCTCAAAATTGCCTTGGGGATAATCATTTTTTTTGTAACGTATAATATGCGTCCAAATACTGATTTTGTTATCAGAAATTGAACGCCATAAAAAATTGCGCGCATTTTTCCACGCATCTAATTGAATCGTATCTGATGTTTCGTGCGCGACCCCCTCAAGCTTAATGATTTGAAGAAGCTTTCCGTCTTTAGTTTTTAACGTATTAGGATCAACATGACTTGAATAAGGAATATGCGCTTCACCACCAGCTTCTAAGGCTAATTGCTTTCCGAATTTTGTTTCTGTAACTCCCATGTACTGAATTCCTTTAATTAATGTGAGGTATAGGTTGAGGATTTCCAAAACATTCTATTTCGACATTTGGCCATTGTTGCTAACCAAACAATAAGGACTTCAAATTTTCGCGGATCATTCAGGCAAACAAGGAAACCTATCACATGCCCCGGTATTGCAATTGCTATGTAAAATGGATTAGCCACCGCTAAAAAAACCATTAAAGAAAACATAACATTGATAACCGCAAAGCTATAAGTCACACCGAAAAGCATTGCGGGGCGAGTAGCCCCCGCAAAGAGAATATCCGCTTCTAACGAATCTTGTTTAGACATTGCTATTAAACAGCAGCAATAAATAAATCAACAATGATTGCAGCACCGAAAATAAATACGATACCACCGATAAAACGACCAGCCATTGACCACGTTAATTTACCAGCCCAAGCTGCAAAGCCTAAACCAACACACACAATAATAGCGATAGTACGACTAAAACCATTCGTTAATAAGTTAAGTACAGTATCAGCCATATCATCCCAAGGAGCCGCATTAGCGACACTTGGCATTAAGAAGAAAAAGGCAACTAAAAAAATAGTTGTCCATTTCTCATTGCGAGCGATTTTTTGTTTTACAGTTAATTGTTGTTTTTTTGTTGTAATATCCATTACGTTTCCTTTTTTATGCTAAAAAATTATTTTTCATGTTCTTGTAATTCCAAAATCAAACTTTCGATATTTGGACACCAGTCTTTAACCAATTCCACCATATAATTTAATTTGGGAAATTGGCGCGGCTTATTTAGTGATGTAACTAATAAAGCCCGTTCTTGCTCTCCTTTTATTTGAAACTCTAACTCCCACTTAGGTTTGTTCTCAGAATCTTTCAATATTGCAAAAACTTTTACTATCGAATTTGTTTTTGAATAAACTCTTAATTCTCGTTCGTAGATAACCATTTTGTGACCATTCTCTATATTTAAAAATACAAACGTACTTTTATCAGAGCTACCCTTGTCAATTCTACTCATTGTTTCTTTTGATTTGTCGTCTACCCATGTCCCGAACTTTACTTACTGTAACTGTAAAAATCAAGTAATGCAATATTAAAATTTAACAATGCTATTATTAAATTTTAATATTTGTTGTAACGGCTTTTTCTTTATGTTTAAATCATGTTGGGCGGTAATAGTCTTTGTTAAATAACTATTGTCTCATTTACATGAAGTCACGTTTTAGGACGAAACAATGAAAAAAATTATATTCATACTATCTATATTTATAACCTCCTTAGCTGTTCAAGCTAATCCATCACCCACACCGTCTAGTAACCAAAATCAACAAGGTTGCCCCGTTTCAGGCGCAGAAACGCTTGTTTGCTCTGTTATTCTTTGTAATCCAATTGGTTTAGCTATCAATAAATCTCGCAGCAAATGCCTTGACGTAAATCGTCGTTTTGCTTGGTATCTTGCAACGCTTGGTTTTTGGAGTAAACCGCCAAAATGTCAAATGAGGGATAAAAGCTGTAATAAAGTAGGAAAGGCAACAGATGCACAAATAGACCCTAGTTATTGCGATAGTCTTGGCACTGAAGCGGAGCAAAATGCTTGTAAAGCGGCTTTGGGAGGTGCAACACAAGAATATTGCGACACTTTTGAGGGTGTCGAAAAATTAGCGTGTGAAGCTAAGAAAAAACAAACCAAGTAACTCACTTTATCCTTTCAAAATAGTGAGTTAAAACAGCTCACTATTTTTAATAACACTACTTTACAACGTTATTTTATCATCCATAATAAATTATTTAATTAGCACTTGATTACAAATTAGCGAACATTCTACATGAATGTAACAAATTGTTAAGTGCAAAAAATGACTTTTTTTGCACTAATTTCAAACAAACCTATGGAGGATTTTTAAATGAAATATATTCTATTGTTTTTATTAATTTTTACTGGTCAACCTGAAGCAAAGGGAGCTAAAAACAAATTATATGGAGCACTCTTTGTTGATGAAGTTGTGTCAATTTATGATGGTGATACCTTTAAGGTAAACATTAAAAATTTGCATCCCTTATTAGGTGAGCGCATCAATATTAGAGTTTCAGGTGTTGATACGCCTGAAATTAAAGGTAAATGTGAATTAGAGAAGAAACTAGCGCGTAAAGCTAAACAAATAACAGTGAGTTTTTTAAGAGCGGCTAAATATATTGAGTTAAGAAACGTTAAACGTGGTAAATATTTTCGTATCGTGGCCGATGTTTATGCTGATAATGAAAGTTTAACTCAAGTTTTACTGCGATCTGGATATGCTGTTGCTTATTCAGGTAAGAAGAAAAACAAAAATTGGTGTCTCTGATTTTTGTTTTTCTACCTGCGGTGGTCAACCGTTACTTTCTGAAAAAGCAGTAATGATTAATTTGTATATAAATGGAGTCTTTTAAATGGGATCAGGTAAAAGTGAAAAAGGATTTTTGATGTTAGTAAAGCTATGGAACGATAACAGAAAATCAATTGATTATGATGTAAGTGAAAGAGCTAAAGATATGTTATTAAATGCTTTTGAAAGCCCTCAAGAAATGATGCTTTATATGAAAAAGCATAATATTAACTGAATAATTTTTACATCTGCGTGTCCTGATCAGGACGCGCCCTATTTCGCGTTGCTCAACTGAACCAAGGGCAAAAAGCCGCCCATTGTTTCATCCCTCCGGGTAACGGTCACTACCCGTTGCGATTTCCAATCGCCTTTTACA
>Ga0316204_10001731_pt1 | contig 55756 bp, 53 predicted proteins | sample 6monrhotite_MG_2_FD_205661 | JGI IMG/M metagenome (GOLD analysis project Ga0316204, IMG submission 205661) | Microbial mat bacterial communities from mineral coupon in-situ incubated in ocean water Damariscotta River, Maine, United States -... | ecosystem: Environmental > Aquatic > Marine >... | reverse complement strand
TGTCCTTCGTGATGTTCAGCTGGTCCAGCAGCTTTTCGACTTCTTCGTTTTTGGTGTTCATGCTTGCTCCTCTCGGGAGCCCATCTTCAGCCAGTCGGCCTCACACACAAAACTTCAGACACTCCCGTCGGCGAATCTATCAGCGCGTTCTTTGCTTTATGTTCTTGGCGCGCCCCCTCGACGGTGGCGGCAGCCGTCAGACCGATGCCGAGACCAGCGAATACAAACCCCGTTGTCGCGATTTTTCGCCTACGTATCGCAATGCGGTGGAGGACCGTTTCGTACGCGAACGCGCAAGTACTCTGGACGACTTCAAGGCGCGCATCTCCGACTCCGACGACCGGCGGCTCAACACCAACTGCCACCTCGTACTCGTCCTCCCAGTTACTCAGCCGAGCTTCGACCGTATCGTCTGAATAGAGCTTAGCCGCGGCCGTCACGGTCTGCCCCTTCCGCGAAGCGTCGTCGCTGGGAGCGTCGGCGCCCTGCTCCTCATCGGCAAAGCTGCCTCCGCCTACAGCGAGAGAAAACGAACTCGACCTCGACGACGCCTTGCCCTCCTTCCCGCCGACGAGTTCGACGAGCTCGACGAAGGCATCGAGCCCGACGACTTCGGCGAGGACGTGGAGGAGACCTCCTCCGTCACCTTGAACCACACCACCCACAACCACAGCCACACCACCGTCATCGACGCCGACGCCATCGAAGCCATGGCGCCCAAGCTTCAGTCCTTCGTCTCCGAAGCCGTCTCCAAAAACTTCGACGAGGGCAAGGCCGTCCTGCACATCCACCAGCACCAGCACACCCAACACGTTCACCCCGTCACCAAGACCGAGCACATCGTCGAGCGCTCCGTACCCGGTCCCAAGGGAGACAAGGGCGACACTGGACGGAAGGGAAACAAGGGCGACCCCGGCAACACCGGACGACAAGGCAACAAGGGCGACAAGGGCAACACCGGACGGAAGGGCAACAAGGGCGACCCCGGAAAATCCGCCTCCCAGACCAAGACCAAGCCCCTTCGCCACGCCCAAACCAAAACCTCCAAAGGCTTCTTCGATGACTAGGAAATCCACCGCCCCCGACCCTTACAGGAAGTTCTGGAATGCCCTCGTCCACCTCGAGGAAGCCGTCGACGACCTCAGCACCCGCATCCTCAAACGCACCGCGGAACCTCCCGCCAGGGCTTCACGCCGAGCATCCATCAAGCCCAAGGCCTCCAAGTCTGGGGACGACTCCGACCTCTACATCGAGCGCATGAAGCAACTCGCCAAGACCGTCTCCATCCTCCGCGACTGCCTCGACGCCCCCGCCCAGGACATGCCCACCCAGGCCAAGCGTCGAAACCTCCGCCGCATCGTTCATCCCGAAATCGAGGGCAACGCCGACACCGCTCTACGAGCCCGCGTCGGCCGAGCTGCCCGTCGCTACGGCCTCAGCTTCAACCAGTGGGTCCAACGCTACGGCCTCGTCGACAAGCACCCCGACCACTGAATCACGAGCAAACGGCCGACTCAACCGCTTCATCCCAGCAAGCGAATCCTGAAACATCTTCTCCAGCGATCCCCTTCTCTGTCCGCTCTGCCAACTCATCGCAGCTCAAAGAGAGAAGGCAGTCGTGATACGCGGCTCGATCATCCCTGCAGGATTCCGTCCACCTCTCGGACTCAACACAGCCCTCGAAACACTCCGTCCGTGTAAGTTCATCGTGTTCGCAAGGCTCCAGCCCATCGCACCAAATCTGGCACCGCCGCTCGACGAAGTCGTCTTCCTCTTCGACATGAGGACCGCACCCCACGAGGAGTGCGAACCCAACCACCAAGGCTCTAACGACCACGGCTCACCGACAGCTTGAAGGTCACCGCGTCCCCGTACGCATCCTTGATCATCGCCATCATTTCCGTCTCCGTACCACCAAGACCCGAGAGAACGTTTGCAACCTGGTCGAGCGACGACGCATCTTGCCCGTTGATCGTCAGGAGCTTGTCTCCCGTTCGCAGCCCCACCGTGTAGGCCACATCTCCCGATGAGACGTTCTCAAAAACGAGATACCCGTCGGTGTCGAACTCAATCCGGGTGTCATCGTTCAGAAACGCCTCGGGCCTAGCCTGCATGTCATCGATCAAGCTCTGCGGTGCGATGCAATTTCCACCACTGCAAACCAGCCCCGAGAGGTCAAACGGAGGTGGAACACTGCTCGTCTCCGTTCCGCCATCTGTGTCTGCAATCGCGATCTCCTGGTACTTGCACTCTCCCGACCTACCGTTCGAGAAGATGTCATCCGTGTCCGGGATGACCGTGACGCAGTTGTTGTTCGTGAACCCTTCCTCGGCAGCTCGATCGACACACACCGTTCGAGCTGCGAGCAAAATCTCGTCCCGCAAGATGACGTACTGGTCGTAGTCGGGATCGGCCGGAGCAGGCGCACCGTTCGCCTCCCAGCCTTCGAGCAGCGCGTGCTCGTCGTCGTCGAAGCATCCGCACCCCTGAAGGACTTGGCCATCATCATCGAACAGCGGCTCAAAGTCGTTGGGATCTGTATCCCATCCCCGAGCACCTTCGGCGTTCGCACACCACTTGAAACCGTCTTTGAGAACGATGATGCCCGTGTCGTGAACGATGCACGAAGGGCCCACCGCAAGCATTCCGACCACCGCGGATGCAACGAGCCCAAAAACTCCAGCCGAATGAAGAACAGTCCTGGTTCCCATGCCGAGGAGTCTGAACCGATGAGCCCAGCTCGTCCATCTCCAGGGGGCCCAACAGCCGTACCCAGGAGCAACCGTCCTCGATCCAAGACACCCGGCCCCTCGGCCTCACCCCGTGTCCTGCAGGTCCAACGGAACCTGCCCTCGTGGTGGCGGCGGCCGGTACACCTTCAGGGTAGCGCCGAGATCGGTACGAAAAAGTACGTTAGCGGCCCTTGCGCCGACCACCTTAGAGGGTGAGCTGAGTCGAGGGGCTGGGCTTCGGGCTGCGGACTCGCTTGCGGTCGAAGTGGTATCGGCCGTAGATGACGACGTTGTCCCATTCGATGGGGCTGACGTGCTTGAGCAGCGAGAGATCGACGTCGTCGACCCCTGGATCAGCTTGCCGGGCAAGCCGGGAGATTTCCTTGGCCTGCCAGTAGATGATGCATGCCAGCAGGAGCGTCAGGCAGCTGCAGCTGTTCATCTGCTCCCGAACCTCTCGGGCACCGATCTGGCCTCCCTTGCCGTCTCCGTTTGGAGCGGCGACCGTCACCACAGCGCCGGGGAGTGGTGCGTTTGACGTCGATGCCAGAGCCGTTCCGCGAACACCGCCCTCCTGACTGGTGGGAGATTCCGAAATCGGCGTGTCGCGGGGTGCCGCAGAGGCTGTGCGTTCGACCGACGAAGGTGCCGAGGTCGATTCTGTCTCACCTCCGCCCCTCCTGAACACGCCATACGCGAAGGCGACGAGGACAAGCGTGGCGACTGCGGCGACGAGCTTCTTCATGATGATTGTCTTTCCAAGCGCGCCCAACCACGGAGTGAGTCCGGTGGACCCCGCACCCGTTCCTGTGGCGATGGGTGCCAGCGGGAGCGCAGCCGCGACCCTGCGTGTAAACGCGTCCGATGGGGCGGTCCGTGACAGCTCCCGCTCCATCGCCCGCTCGACCTTGTCGCGCAGCAGCCGGCGTCCCCGAGACAGGCGTTGCTCGGTGGCCGAGCGGCTGATGCCCAGTCGTTGGGCGACATGCTCGGTCCCTCGACCCTCGCGGTAGTACAGGACCAAGACTTCCCGGTACCGAGACGGCAAGGTCTCGAGCAGTCTCCAGACCTGTTGTCGCGACTCCTTCTCGAGCACCGTCTCTTCCATGCCCATGGCCTCATTGCCGACCGATTCCATGTCCTCGAGAGGCACATCCACAGCGGCGCGTTTGCTCTTTCGAGCCAGGTTCCGCGCGATCCCTGCGAGCCATCCCCCCACGCGGTCGGGAAGTGCGATCCCGGGAAGCTTCTTCCACGCGATCAGGAACGTCTCCTGCGCGAGGTCTTCACTGACATCACGCCGACCCGTCGCGGCATAGGTCACCGCACACACGGCACCCTGATAGCGCCGGACCAACTCCGCGAACGCCGCGGAGTGTCCCTCCGAACTCGCCCGACAAAGCTCCGCGTCTGTCTTCGCCGTGAACACCTCAACCTCCTCTCCCGTTTGAAGACCCCACCCTGACAAAAAGTTGAACAGCGCGTTTCACGCAGGCTCGATGCGGCGAGTCGCGTCCACCAAACGAGCTGCAGCCACGTAGGCTTCGCGAGCCCATGACCGCCACGCCCTTCGACCCCGTTGTGAACATCGATGACGCGCCCAGCGAAGGTGGGGGGGACGCTCCGTGGGGAGCACGCTGGAAGGTGCTGACGCCGCACATGCGCGACGCCGGCGGCACACTCGGGGTCGTCGAAAACACCCTGGGGCCCGGCATGGTTGGGTGCCCGTTTCATTGGCACCTCCGAGAGGACGAGGTGTTCGTCGTGACCTCGGGGCGCGGGACGCTGCGCTACGGCGACGAGAGGCGCGAGCTTCGAGCAGGCGACTGCATCTCCTGCCCCGCCGGCACACGCGTCGCGCACCAGATCGCCAACCCGTTCGATCAAGACCTCGTCTACCTCGCGATCGGGCACCGCGACCCGAACGAAGTCTGCGGCTACCCCGACACGGGCAAGGTCATGGTCCGGGCGCTTCAGAGCGTCGGTCGGCTCGAAACCGCGGACTACATGGCTGACGAGCCCAGCCCCCCCAAGATCCTGTCCGCGGGTTGAGCTCGAACAGCGTGGCGCTAGTACGTCAGTTCTGAAGTTCGTTCCGGGTTTCCGAGGGGTTCGGAGCAAGAGAGCGAAGCGTCCCGGAGGGATGCGTAGCGGGAAAGACGAAAAGTACAGAACGCAGGCCTGACCAACCGAGGGGTTCGGAGGCCCCCTCCGCCATTCGCTACGCGAATCACTCCGGGTTCCGCGAATCGCGGGGGCGCGATTCTCTCTACCCCACACCCAAAGGGGGGGGCCGCAGAAACCCGGCACGGACTTCAGGCATGAGGTACTAGTTGCTGAGCGCAGCCCGGATGCGCATGTCGAGGTCGTCGAAGATCTCCAGGCCCATGGTCTCGTTCGTCCGAGCCAAGCGCGTCGTTCCACGTCCCACTGTGTGGCACTCGACGCTGGAATCCGGCTTTCGCGCCACCCACCGCATGATGTGCCCCTCGTGCAACACGTGGCCAAACATCGTCGCGTTGATGAGTGCGAGCAGTCCTCGCTCGACGTAGTGCTTCACTGGCCCACCCGGTAGAGGGATCGGAATCCCACGTCCCCGACCGAGAACCGGTGCGGCCATCGCGAGGCTCCGCTCACCGGTTCGTGCGGGCCGACTCTTGAGCCCGATCGTCGGTGCGGGCCGTCTCGCGAACTCGTGCCAGATCGTACTCATCGGAATCGTGCGGCCCACCGCAATGACGTTGACGAGGTGGTACGCGTGGTAGTGAGGACTGCGCTCCCACCGGGCTACACTGGCGCCGCCGAAGTGCTGACCGAGGACCCGGTCCTCAAACGCGCGAAGCTGGGGCGTCACCGCGCCGCGAAAGTCCGTCGAGCCATCGGTCCGGCACGTGCTGCTGTCGGCGAAGGTCCCCCCGTTGGCGCAGCTAATCCCCATCAGAGAGTACTACGAGGGCACCACAGGAGCGGATCGGTACGATCGACGTTTTCTTTTGTGGCGCCGTGGACGACCAAGTTTGACTCAACGCTGCCAGCGCGCAGCCGCGGTCGCGGCCTGCGCCAGCTGCATGTCCGAGAAGCGGGCCTGCGGGTCACGGTCGCAGCTGCACATCAGATTCTTCGCCGCGCGCTCGTGCTCCAGCCCAAAGGCGTGGCCGAGTTCGTGGGAGAGCGTGGTCCGGTTGGCCTCGATGCTCAATACGATCACCCGTTGGCGAGGCAGCCAACTGCCCCGAGTCGTCGCACGTTTGCGAGGCCGGCGAAGTGGACCCGCGATCGCGATGTGCACTCCGCGGTCCGTGCCCAGCTCAGCCAGTCCGCGTCGGCCACGCCGCGTACGAGCGTCGATCGACGTTGCCTCTACGTACTTCACGGAGACGACCTCAAACGACACCTCGGCCGCAGCGAAGTCGATCGCGGCCTGCCCGACCCAGTCGCCCAGCACGTCGGGTGTGACCACGGGCCCACGCCGGTTCACCCCGACATACAGGTGCAGTGGCACCTCGACGTGACTCGCCAGCGGAGCCACGCTCGTCGCCGAAAGCGGCCGGGCCATGCAGCCCGCCAGAGCCATCGTGAACGCGAGGAGCAGCAGCCGCACGATGGGATTGACGAGCAAGCGTCGTGCCACCGGATTGTCCCTTTGCGTCAGGCGACGAGCCGGGGCTCTCCGCCCCGTGGGGGGTAGTCTCCGCACCCCGACGCGACAGTTCGGACTCAACGGGCCCGGGGATCGCAGTTCTTGCCGGTCTCCGACACGGGGCTCCGAGGGAGTGCGGTGCTATCGTGATCAACATGGATTATCGTCGGCTTGTGGCATTGGTGGGGCTGGTACTCGGATGCGGACCGGCCCTCGAAGGGGATGAGAGCAGCTCAGAAACGGGCAGCTCGAGCGGGTCTTCGGCCTCCTCGACCGGTTCGAGCACAAGCGCCGCGGACACCAGCACGGGCGGAGAGGACACCGAGGGCGGTCTGTGCCCTGAGCTCCTCAACGGCCCAATCCCCAACCTGGTCATCCCGGTCGAGATCACGAACACACTGCGCAGCGCGGTGTACGTCGGCTACGAGAGCCAGTGTATCGTCGACCTGTTCCAGATCACCCGCGCGGACGGCTCGGCGGTCAACTGGCACGGCCGCGTGTGCACGCCCAGCTGCGAGGAAGTCATGGCGGGCGAGTGCTTCGACTGCGGTGCGTGTGTCGAGACGTCGATGCTCCGCATCGGTCCCGGAGCGACATTCACGTACGACTGGACGCCGACAGAATACGACTTCCTCGACTTTCCCGCCGAGTGTGCCGACCCGCCGTGCTCGAGCATCTGCGATCGTCAACACGAGCTACAGGCCGGCGAGTACACGTTCGAGCTCGTCGCCTCCACCGACTGCGACGGCGACGGGATGACGTGCGAGTGCTGGAACGACCAAGACGCGTGCGAGGTCTACCCGTGGAGCTGGCCCGAGACGACGCTGTCCGCGTCCGTGCAGGTCAGCCTCCCGACCGGCAGCGTGAGCCTCACGATCGAGTAGAGCCATTCGCTACGGTCAGCGCGACACGGCTTCCCGAAGCCGATCGAGGTGGCGCTCTGCGACGTCTCGATCCGAGGACCGCAGCGGGGAGGCGAGCACGGACTCGAAGAACGTGACCGCGGCCGAAGGGTCTCCGGAAGCCTCGGCGAGAAGAGCGAGCTCGGTCTCTGCTGCGAACCGGTTGCCGTGCTGAATCGGGTGTACGCGGAACATCTTCAACGCCACATCGAGCGAGACCCGGGCCTCCTCGAGTCGGCCAAGTTCCCGCAGGTGGCGAGCGAGCCACACGACGTTTGAGTCTGTGCGATGGTGAGGTTCTGTCCTCGACGAAAGACCGGCACGACCCGGATGCATTGGTGTTGGTGAAGGTCTGCCGGGACCAGGTTGAAGCGATGAGCATCCGCGGGCTCCTCGAAGCCGAGGGCATCGAAGTCTTCGTTCACGGCGAGAACCACCGGGCGATGGAAGGCGCCTTGCTCGGCGCGGTGATCGAGCTTCGGGCGATGGTCCGCTTCTCGGATCTCGAAGACGCCCGTGAGCTGATCGAAGAGCTCGACTACGCAGAGCACCTACCCGCCGAGCCGGTCGAACCAGATCCGGAAGACCAATCTCTGCAGCAGTTTCAGACCCGAGCGGCTGCGACGTTTGACACCACACGCAGCTCCGGTAAGGCCGCGCTGCTCGCCCTCGTGGTCCCGTTTGGCGCCGGACACTTCTACGCGGGCCGCCGAGGCACTGCCGCCGCCATCGCGGCGCTCCAGCTCCTCAACCTTGCTCTCGCGCTGCAAGGATGGGCGGTCTGGCGAATGGCGATCACCGCCGTGATCTTCGACGCGATCTTCAGCGGCGTCGCAATCCGCCGCGACCGCCAACGAGCCGAACTCGCGGATTAGGGCCTCGCCAAAGTCCCTACTTCTCGCTCAGGTCGGGGGCGGAACGCAGCGCCCTTCCCCGCCGTTGATGGTCCACGCTGCGGGATCGAAGTTTCCGTACGCACACGCCATGGGGTCGTGCGGCGCCGCCATGATCCAATGGTTCAAGCATCCGAGCGAGTTGACGTCCGTGTCGGTGAACGAGGGGAACCCCGCCTCCACATATGTGCCTCCAGCGACCAGAGCTTGGAGCTGCTGACGACAGTCGTTGGGTGTGGCCCCGGGGTCGAACAGGTCCGGGCAGAGATCCACGGCAAACTCGCAGTAGTTGATCTCGTTGGGTGGCGTCTCGTTGGTACACAACTGGGTCGGCTCGACTCCGGCGTGGCCGCAGTGCAGGTTGTACGCCGATGGCTCGTCGGGGCCCTCGAGCATCCCGGCCTGCTGGTGGTGGAGCCGACACTGCACGGTGTCCCCATAGCCAAAGTGTTGCTCGACCTGGCTGATCCCTTCGAGCACATCGGTGCCGAACCCAGCGCATGCGGCCGCGCACTCTTCGGCCGCATCGAGTTTGGGGTCGTCGTCGAAGTGGAGGGTGCCTCCGGCGGGAAACGAGGGGTTGTCGGCCGAGCACACGTCGACCCCCTGACGGCAGTACACGTCACACCACGCTCCGCACGTGTCGCCTCCCGAAGCGCTCGCGTTCGCGCAGGCTTCCGCGCGGTCGGCTGGCGACCCCGCAGCGTCTGCCTCTGCGATCCAGTGCATCCGGCAGGCCAGGCTGTCCGTGTCGGTCTCCTCGGGCGTTCCCAGCGGAACCATGGAGATCGGGTGTTCACACCATGCCAGGCACGACGCCTCGTGGTGAAATCCTTCCATGGGGCAGACCTCAGCCATCTCGGTGCAGTAGGTGGCGCAATCGGGAACCGCAGCGCCGCCCGACGAACTCCCTCCGCCTGAGGATGTGGACGTGCTGCCCGTGCCTTCGTTCGATCCAGTGCTGGAACTCGAGCTCGCATCGTTGCTCGTCGAGCTTGCCCCCGCCTGGGTGGAGGTCGTCTCGCCCCCGGGCCCCTCCGAACTCGAACTCGAGCTCGAACCCGATGGCGTGCCGCCAGAATCGTCTCCACACCCCAAGGAGAGGGAGAATAGGAGCGCCGCGGCGCCGGACTGCAAGCTTGGGCGGATCTGCATGCTTCAGGGTCTTTGCCAATTGCACGCCCCCAATTCCAACCCACAAATGGGCCGCTGAGCACGCACTACCCATGAAGAGTCCGACGGCCCCGAAGTGGATCACCGAATTATGCAGCGGGGATCGTGTCGCAGCCAAACTCGATGTCGACCGTGGCGTTTGTGAGCATCGCGAAGAGCTCACACGACTCCGGGCACATCACGATCTGGATCGGCGCATCTGCGTCGTCGTAGTGCCAGCCGTACCCCGCGGTCAGACATTCCGCGGGCGATTCGACGTAGCCGACCGGCAGTGGTCCCTCGCCCTGGTCGTACAGCACGTTGACTTTGTCGCGCGCGAACAGCATGCCACCGGGGGGCTGTGGGATCTCGTACTCGCAGGCGAGCGCGGTTCCTTGGATACGCTCGATCATCGGGTCCTGGAAGTCGCCGAGGTTGTAGTCGCCCTGCGAGTAAGCCCCCCCGGTCTGCTGGGTCAGCCCTTCGTACCCGGCCGGGTCTCCGATGCCATCGTCCGTGACGACCACATGCACGATGTAGCCGTCGTCGAACGCGTCGAGAAACGCATCATTGCTCGTCGTGGCGTCGGAGGTGGTGCTGGACATGACCCAGACATGCTTCCATGTGTTTTCGCGCAGCCCCCCGGACCAATCCTCGTGTGTGGCGAGCAAGGCGGTCAGCGCCCCGCCGACGGGGACCGGGCGATCGTAGACCGCGAACCCAGTGAACGAGGACGCACCTCTGCAGTTCCAGGCCCCGCATGCGAACTTGTCTCCTTTCACCGCGGGCGGAGGATCGCCGGCGACGATGAGCGTCACCGTTGCGTCGAACACCCCTTCGGTCTCCATGCCGGGAAGCAGGTTGGTGATGTTGTCTTTGACGAACTGGCGGTCCATGTCGTCGTCAGCGATGACGATGATGTCGGAGGGCCGATCTTCAATCTCCGTGGACGCAGAGATCGACGCGCACTCGGGTGATGGCACGTCGAGGCCACCACTGCTCGAGCTCTCGTCGTTGTCGCTGCTGCCGCTCTCGTCACGACCGCCCTCGTCGTCCTCGTCGTCCACCATGCCCGTCTGTGCCCCCAGGGTTGTCATTCCCTGCTCTGGAGCGGGGGTCTCGCGAGCTTCTGCACAGGCCGCGGGAACAAGGGAGAGGGCGAGAAGCCATGGAGCGCGACCGGTCATCACGGGTCCATCGCCACCCACACCGACATGCGTCAGAAAAACCAGCAGAGTTGTTGTTCCGGGCGCCTGCGCGTCCCGGCCACTGCCTTCAGCGAGCTGATACGCTGGCGCTCGTGCTGTCGCTGACGCTCGCGCTTGCGCTCGCCGAGCCGAGCGAGCCGCTGGAGGTGACCTGGACGGCCCCGGTTGGCTGTCCTCAGCACGAGGCCGTGCTTGCTTCCATCGCGAGCAACCTGGCGCGGGAGGATTTCGGAGACGCCCTGGACGCGGTCCAGGTGCAGGGTGGGATCGTCCAAGACCCGCAGGGCTGGCGTCTGAAGGTCTCGGTCCGACTCCCGGACGGCGTGGTCGACCGGGAGCTGACCGCGGGTACCTGTGACGAACTGGCCGCCGCCGCGGGGCTCATCATCGCCGTCGCCCTCGACCCACTGCGAGTCCAAGAGGTCCGGCCCCCGCCGCAGCCCGAGCCCGCTGCCATGGGCCTTCCACGAGCGTGGGCGAACCCGCCGCATCCGCCGACCCCCGAGCCCGAGCCCGAGCCCGAGCCGTCTCCGGAGACACAGAGCCGGGCGCGGGCGTTCGATCTCCGCCTCGCCGCGATGCTCGACGTGGGGTCGCTGTCGGCACTGCGTGGAGGTGCGCAGGCCGGCTTTGGGGTTCGCGGCGAGTGGTTCCGCGCGGACGTGTCGGCGCTGTATTGGGCACCAAGAGCGATCCGCCCGTTCGATTCCGCTCCCGATGCGGGTGCCCGCCTTCAACAAGCGGGCCTGGGCGCCCGGGCGTGTCTCAAGCCTGAGGTCGGCAGCTTCGAGGCATCGTCCTGCGGTGGACTCGAGGGCGGCATGTCGTGGTCTCGAGGCATCGGCTTGGACAGCCCTCAGACAACCGCGCTCCCTTGGCTGACCGCCACCGCTGGCCTCGAAGTCGCCTGGGTTAGCCGGGCCGCGGTGGGCGTGTTTGCGGGCATTGACGCTCAGTTCCACCTGGTACGACCTCACGTGAACATCGATGGCCTTGGCGAGACACTCGAGATCGCGCCGGTCGGCGCCCGGGCCCTCGTCGGCTTGCTCGTGCGCCTTCCGAGGCGGCCGTGATCTTTTCTGACGCAGCCAAGCCCCGGCGGCGATGGGGGGGTGGTGCGCTCAGCGAGCCCAAGCCTGCGGAGGGAGATGCCCGACGCTAACGCCGTCCTCCGGATGTCGGCGGCCTATGCGGACATGTTCCGCGCCCACTACCCCAAGGTCGTGCGCTGGCTGAGCGTCCTGGGCGTGTCGCAAGCTGCGGTGGACGATGTCGCCCAAGAGGTGTTCATCATCGCGCACCGCAAGTACGACCAGCTTCGGCCCGACGCCTCGTCCGCCGGCTGGCTGATGGGAATCGCGCGAAACGTCGCGGCCACGCACAGACGCGGCGACCGCAGAGCTCGTGCCCGGGAACAACACGCCGCCACCCCGGCTGCCGCGCCCAACCCCGAGGCGAACGCGATGCGCAATCAAGCGGCCCGACTGCTCCAGGATTTCTTGGACACCCTCCCCGAAGAGCAGCGGCTGGTGTTCGCCATGTACGAGCTCGACGGCGCAAGTGGCAGCGAGATCGCCGAGACCCTGGGCCTCTCGAGGCACACCGTCCACTCCCGCATCCGACTCACCCGCGAGAAGCTCGCACGCCGTCTGGCCCGACAGCAGGCAAGGAACACGACCGATGACCGATGATTCAGACGGCTTTCCGGACCTGCCCGAAGTCCCGCCAACCCAGCAGATGCAGGACTTGATGAGCGCCTACCGCGATCAGACCCACCGCAGCAACGCTCAGATCGAGGCCGCGCTTCAATCGATCACCGCCCAGGTCGGTACGGCAGGCGCGACGGCCACGGCCGCGGGACTCTCCACGACCGCGAAGGTCGGTCTCACGGCTGCGCTGTTGGGGGTCGTTGGCGTCGTCGGTTTGGCCCTCGGCCGTCCTGATCCGCAGCCCGAGCCCCACGCCGCGCAGGTAGAGCAGGCCGGGCCCGTCGCCATGAACGCGCCGACAGCCGGGCCCGTCGTCGAAGCAGAGCCGGAGTTCGTGGAACCCGAGACGTCCCCCGCACCCGAGCCTCCCCCCAAGGACGACATCGCAGGTGTAGACGCCCCCCGCCCCAGGGCGCGGACCAAGCCCAAAGCCAAACCCAGGGCCAAACCGGAGGTCATGCCGGCCAACCCCGCACCCGTGGACACCTTGGCCGACGAGCTGCGACGCCTGCAGCAGGTTCGAGCCGCCCTTCGAGGAGGCACCCCAGCCCGGGCCCGTTCGCTCATCGAGTCCCACCGCCGCGACTACCCCCACAGCACCCTCGCTCGAGAACGCGATGCGACCGAGATCGCCGCGCTGTGTTCCGAGAGCCGCGATGCGGATGCGAAGCGAAAAGCAGCCGCGTTCGCAAAGGCATATCCTGGATCGAGCCAAGACCTCTTGGCCGACTGTGATGGTTGATCGACGACACGCCGCTGTGTTCCCACTGATGATCTGCGCGTGCGTCGTGACCGGCAGCGCGGGGGAGTTTGGGAGCAGCACGAGCACAACCGGCGTTGGCGTGGGGCCGACGACCTCAGAGTCCGCATCCGAGGCCAGTACCTTCTCGGACACTGGGAAGCTCGATGTACAGGCGGGAGACGTCGCCGCCATGGAGTGCACCTCGATCGAGCAGACCACGACGATCGTCGAGCGGCCTTCCGACATCCTGATCGTGGCCGACGACGACAGCAGCCGGGTTCTCCTCAGAGACAACGTGACCTCTCTGCTTCCGGGGCTGCAGACCCTGGGCGTCTCGGACGCAAACGTGGTCTTGGTGGTCAACGGACCCCCGCCATCGTGGGATGGGAAGGGTGAGCCTTGCGAGGCATGGAACTGTCGCGGCGCGGCCGGCTTCGAGGCATTTACGATGGTGCAGCACGCCATCGAGCCCGGGATGCTGGTCACCGATCTGCTCCAAGCGGAGAGTCTGTGGGGACCCATGCTTCGGGATGACTCGTGGAAGCACATTTGGGTGCACACGAGCGCCCAAAGTGACGCGAGCGGCTCGCTCGATGAAATGCTGGACCAGCTCACGGCTGCGACCGACAACGGGATGGTCCTTCACGCGTTGGTCGAGGAGCAGGGCAGTGGCGACCCGAACGGGTTTGCCGGGCTCGCCGAGCGCACCGGTGGCGCCTATGCCCAAGGCGACTTCTTGCTCGGAGACTTCCTTGACCCGATGATCGAGCGTATCCGGGGAACCTCGCTCGCGTGCGAGTACGACATTCCTCCGCCGCCCGCAGGACTCGTCTTCGAGCCCGGCAAGGTCAACGTGGACTACGATGACGGCGATGGACTCCAGGTCGTGGGCAACGTCGCGGCCGCCGACGAGTGCACGGCGGTGACCGGAGGCTGGTACTACGACGATATCGTCGACCCCGACCAGGTCATCATGTGCCCACAGACCTGCGCGCGCTTCGAAGCGCTTCGAGAGGCGAGTATCGAGCTCCGCTTCGGCTGCGCGACGATCCCCGCCGAGTAGCTACGGGGTATCCGGGTTCGAGCCGTCGAGGCTGACTTCGACCTCGCCCTGAGCCATCGACGCCGAGGGGTCGCCCTCCTCGATGCGCACGCGGTCGATCGCGTCGGTGCGGAGGATGGACTCCGGAGGAACGCCCTTGGGGAGGCGGACCTTGGCCAGCACCTTGCGGCGTTGTTTGGGGGGAGCGACCTCGGGCTCGGAGCTGGAGCCGAGCAACACGGACACCCAGTGGAGCTCCTCGCTGCGCTCCAGCACCAGCCGGACGACGATGGTCAGCGGCACGGACAGCAAGCCGCCCATCGGACCCCAGACCCACAGCCAAAACGCCAGCGAGACGAACACGACCAGCGGCGAAAGGCCGAGGCGGCGACCCATGAGCTGCGGCTCGATGATGCTGCCGAAGACGGTGTTGATGACGACGTATCCGAACCCGACAAGAGCCGCCACGCCGATGCCGAGGTCGGGCTGAATCACCGCCGTGATGACGGCTGGAATCGAGGCGATGATCGAGCCGACGGTCGGAATGTAGTTGAGGAGGAAAGCGACCATTCCCCACAGCAAGGGAAAGTCGACGCCGAGCGCCCAGAGCAACAGGGTTGCGGTCGCGCCGGTGATCAGCGAGACGATGGTCTTGATCGCCAGGTACCGCTGGATCTCCAGCAACATCGACTTCCACTGGCCGAGGTCGTCGCCAGGGTCGTCGATTGCGATGCGGATCTTCTTGGGGAAGGTCGTTGCCTCGAGCAGCACGAACATCATCGTGAGCAGCACGAGCGCGGTGTTGGACGCGGCCCCAACCAGACCACCAAGGAAGTTCATCGACAGTTCGAGGAATCGCTCTGGGTGGAGAATCGCGGCGATCTGTGACGACTCGATCTCTACGCCGTGCTCGCGCGCCCATGCGAGTCCCGAGGTGGTGCGCTCCGCCATCGCCGAGCGGTAGCCAGGAAGCGCCTCCTCGTAGCCCGCGAACGCCGTCGTGAGCAGCGCTCCGAAGCCGACCAGCGCCGCAAAGACGAACACCAGGGCGATCGTGACCGCGAGCGGAGCGGGCACTCGTCGCTCCTCGAGCCACAGCACGACCGGTGCCACGAGCACAGACATCAAGACCGCCACCAGGAATGGCGGCAGAAGCGTGTCGGCCTGGCGCAGGCCTGCGACGATGATCACCAGCGCGGCGAGCGTCAGGAGGGACTGCGAGCCGAAGCCCCGGGACGAGGTGCTCATGGGCGCGGACGAGTATAGCCCGTTGTCGGGCGCGTGCAGTCAGTCCTGAGAACTGCCCACAGACCATGCCGCGCGGCCAGATATTGGCCACGAGTCTCCAACATCGAGGGCTCGCGACCGTCCTACGGAAGGTTCTCTTCCACCCACTCACGGACGGCATCGGCAAACGCGGGGTTGCCATCGAGTAACTCGCGGGAGAGCTTCAGGAGTTGCTGTACACGCTCGGGCTCCAGCTCGCGGTCGTGCAAAACCGTGGCCAGCTCGAACCGGTTGACCGCGAGGTAGACGGGGGCGATCTGCGAGGTCTCGAACACGGTGAGCGAACGCTCCAGGTGCTGTTGCGCCAGGTCGAGCTTGCCCATGTCGTGATAGATGCCGCCCATGTTGTGGACGACCATGGCGGTATTGACGTGATCACGGCCAACCGAGCGCTCGAGCCGTGCAGCCGCCTCGAGGTAAGCCTCGAGGGCTTCGTCGAGGTTGCCGTCCTGCTGCTCAATGTGGCCGATATTGTAGTAGACCATCGCGACGTGGGGATGGTCGGGAGACAATGTCTTCTCCAGCGCAGCGATCACCTGCTCATAGGTCCGCACCGATTCCTCGGAGCGACCGAGTGTTGCGAGCGCGTTGGCGATGGCCTGGTCTGCGGAAGCGACCAACGGATGCTCGGGCCCCACAGACGCGGCGAACAGTGCCCGCGCTTCCTCGTGGCGAGCGAGTGCTTCCTCGTGCCGTCCCATCTCCTGGTACGCAATGCCGAGGTTGTTGAGCGCGTTCACGGTGTCGAGGTCCTCTTTCCCGCGGATCTCGGTGAACAGGGAGAGGGCCTCTTCGAGGCGAACCACGCCGCGTTTGTGGTCGCCTGAGAGCATCAAGACGGCCCCCTCCACGCCGGTGGCGTGGGCGACCTTTGCTCCGGGGTCGGCCAGCCGATCGACTTCGTTGTGGGCGTGCCGAAGCCATTCGAAAGCGTCGTCTGGGCGCCGCATTCCCATGCCAGCCGCACTCGCGGCACCGATCGCAGCCTCCGCCGCGGTCTCGTGGTCCCCCACCCGAAGGGCGACGAAGTACGCGTCTTGATGGCTCTCGAGCGCATCGTCGTAGGCGGCCAACTCCGCGTATGACTCCCCCTTGAGGAAGTGCGCCACAGCTTCGTAGCCGACGTCTTCCCGCTCTGCGGCGGCTTTCAGAAGGTGCTGCGATTCGAGCAGTGCCGCATCGTGTCGATGCGCATGCTGCAACGCAATGACGCGAGCATGCGAAGCCGCCAGGACCGGGTCACGCTCGTCCTCGGTGCTCAGGCTTTCGCAGTCCGCGGGGTTGGGCAGCCCAACCACCATCGTGAGCGCGTGCTCGACCACATCGGCATCAGCGGACTCGAGAATCTCCACGACGGCGTCAAAGCGGGTCTGAACCTGCGCCAGGCAGCCCTTCGCCTTCGGCTTTGCAGCCAGGCAGCTCTGGTCCCGGAAGCGTCCCCACTTGGCCACGTAGTCATCGATCGCCGACTCGGTCTTTCGCCAAGAATCGGAGGAGAACGGAACGCTTGTGGCCAGGAACGCCGACTCCACCTGGGCACGCCGAGGCTCGGTCCACGACACCTCCTGTGGGTCGGGGTCGACGCATCCCGCCTCCGCCTGGTCCCGCGTCAACCAGGCGGCCCCGAGCGTGACGCCAGCGAGTGCGGCCCCTGCCGCGACCCAACGCTTCGACCCCGGCTGCAACTCGGACTCCAGCGCCTCGAGGAGCTGACGCATCGAGAGGTTTCGATTGTCGGGGTTGGCTTGGAGTCCTCGGTCGAGCGCGGAGCGGGCTCGACGAGACACCATCGTTGCGCTGGGCGGTCCGTTCTTGATCGCTTTCAGACGCTGCTTGAGTGACCGTCCCTCGAACGGCCGCTTGCCTTCCAACGCTTCGAACAACGACACGCAGTAGCTGAACTGGTCCGACCGCGCATCCACGACCCCGCCCTTCATCTGCTCCGGGGCCATGTACGCCGGCGTGCCCATGACCACCCCCACACTCGTGCGGGTCTGCGCCCCGTCGTGGTTGGCGGGCATGGGACCGCGGCGCTGGGAGACCGCGAGGTTTCCGGTGTCATCGGCTCCGAACTGCGCCAATCCGAAGTCCAGGACACGAACCCGACCACCCTTGCCGACCATCACGTTGGCCGGCTTGAAGTCTCGGTGGACCACACCCGCGCGGTGAGCCGCCTGAAGCCCGCGACCCGCCTCGATGAACACCCTCAGAATTTCGCGCGTCGGGTGCTTGGCTCCCCGAAGCCACGTTCGAAGGTCCTCACCTTCGATCAGCTCCATCACGATGCCCACCGCGCCGCCTTCGCTCTCGATCACGTCGAACACGGTGACAACATTCGGGTGAGACAAGGCTGCGAGTGCCATCGACTCGCGACGCAGCCGTGTAGCGAGGCCGAGCGACCCATCCGGAAGACGCCCCGGCTTGTCCGGGCGCAAGAACTTGATCGCGACCGGGCGTGCGAGCTCTTCGTCCCAGCCGCGGTAGACCACCCCAACACCGCCTCGTCCGAGCGGACCGTCCACCCGGTACCGGCCCGACAACTCCGGGGGCGGGCCAAATTCCTCGCGGGCCGGCCCGGTCCTTTCTCCTAGGCTCGCGGAGATGCCCGACCGCTCCGACACGGTCTGAGTCTTCTCGCCACCCACTCCCATTAGACTATCGCACCAGCGGGCGATGGGCCGGGCCCACCTCGGGGCTCAAGGCTCGCTCCACCGCGCCGCGACGCCCGCCCGGCTATCCAACCCCGATTTGGTGAGAACGCGATGGACATGGTCTTTGACCGTGGCCACGGAGATCCCCAGTGCGAGGGCGATATCGCGGTTGCGTAGGCCCACCGCCACCAATCCCGCGACCTCCCGCTCCCGCGGCGAGAGCCCATCGAACAGGTCTTGTTCCTCGCGGCGCGGCCGCAGAACCACCAACGGCTGCCCGAGCGCTTCCGCAGCATCGAAGTCGATCGTCATGCCAACCCCGGGCGGCAGCGCGTCCGCGAGCGAAGCCAGCACATCGCGGGGAATGTGGCGCCCACGCGCCTCCTTCACCGCGCTAAGCGCCTTTCGCAACGCCATGAGTCGCTCGGCCCCCAGCTCCATCCATCCAAGGATGGATTGTCTCCCGCGAGCCGTCTACCTACTGTCGCCGCATGAAGCCGGTGGAAGTCGTTCAACAGTACTTCGACGCCATGAAGGCGGGCTCGGATGCTGCCCAAGCATTGTTCGCCCTCTTTGCCGACGATGCGACGTATGTCGAGCCTTTCGCTGGCGCACCCCGGACCCACGAAGGCCGCGCGGCCATCGAGGCGTGTCTCGAGGGCAGCTGGAAGAACACACCGCCCGAGCTCGAGCTCGAGGTCAATCGTGTCGATGTGGACGGCAACACCGTGCGAAGCGAGTGGACCTGTAGCTCGCCCGCCTTCGAGGCCCCGATCAAGGGCATCGACGTCTGCACCGTGGAAGGCGGCCGAATCAAGCGGCTGGAGGTGAGCTTCGGATGAAGCCCTCGGGGTTGCAGTGGACCAACCGGGTGCTGCTGACCGCGCTGTCGACCATGACCGGCGTGGTGAAGCTGGCCCAGATGGAGGATGAGATGGCCCTGTTTCGGACCCTCGGGTTCTCGGATGCGGTCACCATGGGCTTCGGCGCGCTGCAGCTAGCCGGTGGCCTCCTGTTGCTGCCAGCCCGAACGACAAGAACCGGGGCCTGGATCATGGCGCCGACGTTCTTGTTTGCGACCGGTGTCCTCTTCGCCAACGCCATGATCCCCTTCGGCGTCGTCTCCGTGCTCTTCGTCGCGATGGCCGTGTTTCACGCCATGCGATGGCCGGCCCACGCCTAGAGCACCCCACAACAAGACAGGCGAGCCCCAAGGGGGTTCGCGAGCGAGGGCGAGGCCCGAAGTTGGAAGGGTGAAACGGAGGGCGGTTGTGCCGGCCGGAGTGAGGGAAACCGCGAGGTTTCCCATAGAGACGAATCCCTAGCGAAAGTCGCGGAGCATCTTGCGGAGCTCGAGCTGGTGGAGCTCTTCTTGGCCGATCATCGTCCGCGCGAAATCCTCGAGGTAGACCGAGGCATCGAGAACGGTGTCGAGCAGCTGGCGATACAGCCGCACCGCGGAGAGTTCGTGGTTGAGGCTCTCTTTGAGAATCGCTTCGACGCCGTGGTCGTGGGTCTCGTCGATCGGCGCGATGCTCAAGGAAGGGTGCCCCTCGAGGCCCGTGAGAATCTCGCCGACCTGCTGCGCGTGAACGAGGGACTCTGTGGCCTGCGCCTTCATGAACGCGACGATCGGGATCCGGTTGGGGCCCGTGATCATCAGCGCGTAGTGGGTGTAGCGCACAACCCCAGAGAGCTCCGCCTGGAGGATCTGATCGAGCGCATGCACCGTCTTTGCGACGTCGAGTTCTTTCACGATGACCGGAGGGTAGCAGCATCGCGCGGCCGCGTCGGATGGGCCGCTCAGGCCTGCGCGGCGAGGAACTTCCGCATCGGGTCCCAGTATCGTGCGTGCCAGCCGCCTGCGATGTGCTCTTCAAACTCGTCGGGTACGCCGTAGTGATCCATCGCAAGTTGGGTGCCGCCTTCGCTGGCTGACAACTCGAAGTGTACGGTCGTGTAGAGCCCCTCGGGCCACCCTGAGACGCGCCACGCCTGCACGATGCGCTGGCCGGGGATGAGCTCGATGTTTCGGCCCACGATCTGCCCGCCATGACAGGAGAACGCGCCGCCCTCGTCAGCGGAGACTTCGGTCTCGCCTTCGGTGTATTGCGCGCGCTGGGCGGGGTTCATGTACGCGGCGTAGACCTGCTCAGGGGTGGCGTCAAAGGAGACGTCTTGGTGGATGGGCTTGGACATGACAGTGGCTCGAATCTGGGGGATCGGGGGACGTACGAGGAGAAACGGGCCCCTCTTGCAATGTTTACCATTTGGTTTAGTATTAAATCGCAGATGTCGTCAAGCCCCCAACGTGCCGATCGATCGACCCCCGATGACGACCGGCTTGATCTCGTGTTTCACGCGCTTGCGGATCGGACACGTCGCTCGATGCTGGCCCGCCTCAGTGAAGGCCCGCAACGGGTATCGGTCCTCGCCGAGCCGTTCGACATGACGCTGCCCGCCGCGTCCAAACACATCCGGGTGTTGGAGCGGGCCGGACTCATCGACCGGACCGTCGACGGACGGGTGCACCACTGCGCGCTGAACTCCGACCCGCTGCAGTCGGTGCAGGCCTGGGTCGAGCACTACGGCGAGTTCTGGAACAGCACGCTCGACGCCCTCGCCGAGCACCTTGAAGGAGAGCAATCATGAGCGACTCGTCCATCCATCTCGTCGTCCGTCGCACCATCCGCGCCACACCTCAACGGGTCTTCGCTGCGTGGACCACTCCCGAGCAACTCATGACGTGGTGGGGACCGAAGGGGGTGCGCTGCCCGAGCGCAGAAGTCGATCTTCGAGAGGGAGGCACCTACCGGTTCGGAAACGAGATGCCCTCTGGGGACATGGTGTGGATCAGCGGAGAGTTCGAGGTCATCGACCGGCCAAACAAGCTCATCTATACCTGGTCCGTCGAGCCGGCCGCAGCAGCTTCCGAGCGCGTCACGGTGCGATTCGAGGCTCGGGAAGTGGGTACGGAAGTCGTCATTGTGCACGAACGCATCACCTCGGAAGCTGCGCGCGATCAGCACGAGCACGGGTGGAATGGCTGCCTCGACGGGCTTGTCGTGATGCTCGAGACCGCGGCGAACGCCGACGGATGAGCGTGTCCTATACTCCACGCCATGCGGATCTCGACGGCCGCCCTCATCACGCTCACCGCCTTCACCTTCGGCCCCTCCGACGCGCACGCAATCATCACGCGGCATGACGTCGACGATGCGGAATACATCGTCGATGGCGCGGACTACCCCGCGCTGGTCAACCTCTTCGAGCCCGGAGACTGCCTCGCCACGCTCGTGCATCCATCGTACCTGCTGACGGTCGCGCACTGTGCCGCCGACCTGGAGACCGGCGCGTCCCTGAGCATCGGCGACGAGACGCGGTCCGTCACCACCATCACGCTTCATCCTCGCTGGGACAACGGCGACGCCTTCGACATCGCGCTGATCCGGTTGGAGACGCCGGTGCTGAGCGTCCAGCCGATTCCCCTGTATCGGGCCGAAGACGAGGTCGACTCCGAGATCGAGCTCTTGGGTCGCGGGCTGCACGGAACGGGCGAAGAGGGCGAGTCCGGGGCGACGGACGACGCTCAGCTGCGCCGCGCAACGAACACCGTCGACAGCGTGGATGACCACTTCCTGCGGCTCACGTTCGATCCGCCCACGCGCGAGGCCTCGACCATGCTCGAAGGCGTGGGCGCCGGAGGGGACAGCGGTGGGCCCGTGTTTCTGCGCCGCGAGGGCATCTCGTACCTAGCAGGCCTCAACTCGTGGGGCGACTCCTGCGACGTCGACGTGGCGAAGTACAAGGCAAACGACTACCAAGTTCGGGTGTCGCAGTTTGCGGCTTGGATCGACGCCGGAATCGCGGGCCGTGAGTCCGAAGACGGGCCGAGCGGGGGCTCGCGGTTTGCAAATGCGGAGTGCAGCTTCTGCTCGGTCGATGGCGAGCGATCGGGGTTTGGGCTGTTGGTGCTGCTGGCGCTTGGGTGGCGACGGCGGCGGCGAGAGAGCTGAGTTCGGCGGACGGTCGAGGGTCTCTTCCCCGGCCGTTCTACGGGTGCGGCTGCGGTGGGATCAGGGTCGCCCGAAAGCGTCGGCCTTTGATCTTCCCGGCGTTGAGGCTCCGAAGCGCATGCTTGCCTTTGTCCGTGGCCACCGCGACGTAGGACCACCGATCGTGGATCTCGATCTTGCCGACTTCGCTCGCATCGAGCCCTCCGGCTTCCCCGGTGAGCGCCCCCAGAATATCACCCGGACGGACCTTGTCCTTGCGGCCGCCGGAGATCTGCAGCATCGCCATCTTCGCGTCTGCAGCGATTCGCCCCAAGAGCGTGGCAGCGGTGTCGGACTCTCGCTTGATGCGCTCGATCGATGCACCGACATGGTGTTCGACATCCCGGAGCTTGCGTTTCTCGCCGGGCGCGACCAACGAAACAGAGATTCCTTGGGCCCCTGCTCGGCCGGTGCGACCGATGCGATGCACGTACACCTCGGGTGAGTGCGGAAGGTCGAAGTTGACGACGAGTTCCAGGTCCGCAACGTCGATCCCCCGGGCCGCGACATCGGTCGCCACCAAGACCCGAATGCTCTGATTGCGGAACATTGCCATGACGCGGTCCCGGTGGAACTGCTCGAGGTCGCCGTGCAGCGCCTCGGTGACGACACCCGCTTCGGACAGCTTTCGCGCGATGTCTCGAACCGAGGACTTGAGATTGCAGAACACGAGTGCGGACTCATGCGGATGGGTGGCGAGTACGGCGGCCAGCGCGTCGAACTTTTGCGCGGCGTCCACGATCACGACCGCTTGCTGGATGTCCGCCTCCTCTTCGGCCGGGTCTTCGATCGTGATGCGAGTCGGGTCCTTCTGGTACCGCCCGCTCATCGCGTGAATCGAGTGAGGGAACGTCGCGGAGAACAACGCCGTCTGCCTCTGCTTCGGCATCTCGGCGAGGATTTTTTCCATGTCCTCCTCGAAGCCCATGTCGAGCATGCGATCGGCTTCATCGAGGACCAGCACGCGCACCGTTCCCAGCCGCAGGGTTCCGCGACCGAGGTGATCCAACACCCGCCCCGGAGTGCCCACCACCACGTGCACGCCTCGCGCGAGCGCGTCGGACTGCGGACGGCCAGGCTCGCCCCCGGACACGGTGAGCACGGCCAGCCCCGGGTGACGACGGCCCAGCTTCCGAAACTCCCTCGCCACCTGACCACACAGCTCGCGTGTCGGGCACAACACCACGGCCTGAAGCATCCGGTCTTCCAAGTCCAGCGTCTGCAAGATCGGAAGCGCGAACGCAGCGGTCTTTCCACTGCCGGTCTTCGACTGCCCGACGAGGTCTTTGCCCTCGAGAAGGACGGGAATCCCCTGCTCTTGGATGGGCGTGAGGGACTCGTAGCCCAGCTCCGCGACCACGGCCTGCAAGGCAGGCGAAAGCGCGAGTGAATCGAAGCCAGCGGACATTCGGCGGACCATAGCAGCGCCCAGCGGAACGCACGACGTAGACCACCGAAGGGTTCCCACTGCCCGCGGCCGGGGCGCAGCGCGGCCCTTCGTCGGGGACATCGGGTCCGGTTCAGGCTGGCAGCGCCGTCATCCTTTGCTGCGCCCCCTCGAATCAGGAGTCGAAGTCGGGCTGTGGCGCCCATTCCGGCGCGGTCAGCCACAGCCAGACGTCCCAGCCGCCAAAGAAGTACCCCCACGCACCGACTCCAAGCAACGCGAGGAACCCGACCAAGACCGCGGCCGCCAGCTCCATTCCGCTCGGCGACGCGGATTGGGTCAACCAGCGATAGGTCTTCCAATGACCAAGCGCGATGGCGACCATCGCAGCCGGCAGGACCCACTGAATCCAGGCCGAGCCCCAGGTCAGCTTGATGAGGCCGTCGGTCAAGGCCGCCAGAACGAGGAAGGTGGTCGCCGCGACCAGGGCCGACACACGACGAACGAAGCGAGCTGCGACCCACTGCAAGCCCAGCAGGATTGCGACCGGTACTGCAAACGACTGCCAGGAGAACACAACCTCCCCGATGGCCCAGGGAGCCAAGAGTGAGGCCGTCGTCGCGCGTAGCTTGAGCTGTTGTGAAACCAGCTCGTCCCCGAAACCCAGGAAAAACTCCTCGAGCCGCTGCCAGGGCCCCTCCCCCACCCTGAAAACTCGGGTCTTGCCGCCCACCGAGGCCTTGAGCAGATGGTCCCCCGCCAGCGGCGTTGCGTGCTGCAGGAGTTCCTCAGCGGGCACCGAGAACTCTGATGGCGTACTCCCATGACAGAAGAACGTTGCGCGGTGCTCGTCGACAACCATGGTCCACGGCGTCGTTCGATCGAAGATGTCAATTTCGAGTTTGATCATTGCCCATCCTGGCGACGAGCATCGTAGCCCGGGCGGCGGTGTGTCCTCAAAAGGCCATTGGCTCCAACCTCACACTGGGATAAGCCTGGAGGGTGTCCGACCCAGCCCCTTCGGAAGCTCCCTCGGTGTGGCGCCGTGTTGTCGGCTTTGCGACACCTGTAGCCTTCGGCGCCGCCGCGTTTGTGATGATGCAGCAGGCTCGAAAGGAACCTCCGCGGCGCCCGCCTTCGGAGCAGGGCAAAGCGGTCCGCACTGCGGGGGTGATCGAAGCGGAAGCGATCCCACGCGCGGTCGGCTACGGCGTGGTCCGCTCGTCCCGTGAATGGAGCCTGGTGGCGGAGGTCTCGGGTCGCGTCGTTGAGCTCAATGACAAGCTCGAGGACGGACGCATCATTCGTGAGGGAGAGCTGCTCATCAAGATCGACCCCGCAGGGTTCGAGTTGAGCGCGTCGCAACAAAAAGCCACGGTCAGCAACGTGAAGGCGCAGCTGAGCGAGCTCGCGGTCCGGGAGAAAAACACCAAGGCAAGCCTCGCGATCGCCAAGCGTTCGCTGGAGCTTTCGGAGAAGGAGCTCGCACGGGTCAAGAAGCTGGAGAGCAGCGGCACGGCCTCTTCCTCCGAGGTCGACTCGGCGGAGGTCTCGGTGCTCTCGCAGCGACAGTCGTTGCAGTCCTACAAGTCAACACTGGCGCAGATCCCTTCGCAGCGCCGCGCCTACAAAGCCCAAATCTCCCAATCCGAGGCGGGCGTCAAGACAGCCGAACTCGATGTGGCCCGTACCGAGATCTTCGCGCCGTTCGATATCCGTATTCGCTCTGCGGACGTCGAGATCAGCGAGTTGGTGACCGTCGGCACGAAGCTCGCCGAGGGAGACGGGATCGCATTGGCCGAGGTTCCCGCGCAGTTTTCCATCGGCTCGCTGATGCCCCTGATCGTCCCCCCGGATTCGGCTGACGCCGTGCCGGAGCCCAAGGACGCAGCCCCTCCCAGCGAGGAGGCCCTGTCTGCCCGAGCCCTCGCCCGCCGGTCCGCGCGGGCCGGACTCAAAGCCACCGTCACGTTGGAGAGCGGCGCTGTGGTGACGAGCTGGGACGCAGCCTTCGACCGTTTCGCAAACGTCGAGAGCGCAACGCGAACGGTATCGGTCGTCGTCTCGGTCGACGATCCATTCGGCAAGGCATCCGCCGGCCGGCGCCCGCCGCTGGTCTCGGGCATGTACGTAGAGGTCGAGCTCGAGGGCGTCCCACGCCCCGGCTGCCTCGCGGTGCCGCGCAGCGCACTCCGTTCTGGCGCCCTGCACGTCGTCGATGCCGAGCAACGCCTCGCCATCCGCCCGGTCGAGGTCGCGTTCGTGCAGGAGACGTACGCCTGCATTCGCAGCGGTGTCGAAGTCGGCGACAAGGTCGTGCTGACCGATGTGGTTCCCGCGATCGAAGGCACCTTGCTCGAACCCCGCGCCGACGAACGCGCCGTCACACAACTCGCCGAGGCGGTCGGGGTGGAGGGTCAAGCCAAGTGATCGCCTACCTCGCGCGGCACCCGACCGCAGCCAACCTCCTGATGATCACCCTGCTCCTGCTTGGAGTGCTGGGGCTCACCTCGCTCAAGCGAGAGACCTTTCCCGAGTTCACCCCCTCGGTGGTCACCGTCACCGTGGCCTACCCGGGAGCGTCGGCAGAAGACGTCGATGAAGCGATCGTGGCGCGTATCGAAGATGCGGTCGACGGCGTCGAGAGTCTCGACCGCATGACCTCCAAGGCCCGGCAGGGTGTGGGCGTGGTGACGCTGGAGATGGAGGACGGCGGAGCGCTCGATGCGTTCAAGTCCGACATCGACAGCGCGGTCGATGCGATCACGGACTTTCCGAACGAAGCCGAGGACCCGATCGTCGCCGAGGTCACGGGGATGAGCCGGGTGGCCTCGATTGCGGTCCGGGGCCCGATGAGTGTTCCTGACCTGGAGCGCTACTGCGAAGAACTCAAAGACGAGTTGCAGCGCTACGAGGAGGTCTCGCAGATCGAGATCGCCGGCTTCTCCACGCCTCAGCTCCAGGTGCGCGTCAAGCAATCCGTGGCGTCGTCGTACGGCCTGAGCGTTGGTGACCTTGCGGATCTCATCGCGGCGCAGAGTCTCGACCTTCCGGTGGGCTCGCTCGAGACACGCGGGGGCGAAATCCTGGTCCGGTTCGCCGAGCAACGACGAAGCATCGAAGAGTTCGCGAGCCTCCCAGTCGTGGGCAGCGCGCTTGGGGGCGAGGTACCGCTGGGCGACCTGGCAGACATCGAGTACACCTTCGAAGACGCCGAAGAACAGACACTGTTCAACGGCAAGCGCGCGGGACTCCTGCGCGTCAGCAAGACATCCAGCCAAGACGCGCTCGAGATTTTTGCGGCGATCGAGGAGTTTGTTGAGCTCAAGTCTGCCACCGCACCTCCAGGTGTCGAGTTGGTGATCACCGAAGATGCCGCCACCGCGATCGCGCAGCGGCTGGAGCTCCTGACCACCAACGGTGTTCAAGGATTGGTGCTCGTCTTCATCACCCTGTGGCTGTTCTTCAACACGCGCCTCGCCCTGTGGGTGGCCGCCGGGTTGCCCGTGTCGTTCATGGGTGGGCTGTGGATCATGTCGCTCATCGGCTACACGCTGAACATGATGACGATGATGGCCCTGCTGTTGGCACTGGGGCTGTTGATGGACGATGGCATCGTCCTCGCCGACAACATCGCGGCCCACCTACGCCGCGGGAAGAGTTCGTATCGCGCGGCAATCGATGGTGTCACCGAGGTGTGGCCCGGCATCGTCTCATCGTTCCTCACCACCGTCTGCGTCTTCACGCCGCTGTCCATGCTCGACGGGAAGATCGGCCGCGTGCTTCTGGTCATTCCGGTTGTCCTCATCGCCGTGTTGAGCGTCAGCCTGATCGAAGCTTTCGGGATCCTGCCCAACCACATCGCGCACTCGCTACATGGCCGCGACATCGACAAGCGCTCGCGCGCTCGCGCCTGGTTCGACAACGGGTTCGAGCATTTCCGCGAACGGATCGTCGGCCGCGCTTCGGACTGGGCGATCCACCAGCGGTACATCACCGTCGGTGCCGCGATCGCGTTCTTTGTGGTCTCGATCGGCCTGATGGCGGGCGGCATCCTCAAGTTCGAGGGCTTTCCCAACACCGACGGTGACTCGGCCGAGTTCCGTCTGCGCATGCCCGCCGGCACCCCGCTGGAGGTCACGGAGGCCGAGGTGGCTCGCGTGGTCTCCGGGTTGCAGCAGCTCGATGCGGAGCTCAGCCCCGAGCAACCCGGTGGCGCCCCGCTCATTGAAAACATCGTCGTTCGTCTCAACCACAACCCCGACTCTCCGGATTCGGGCCCGCACATCGCGACGGTCCAGGCGGATCTTCTCAGCGTCGAGGTCCGCAGCACCACGCTCGACCAGCTCAAGACAGCATGGCGGGACGCTGTGGGCCCATTGTCCGATGCCACGTCGGCAAGCTTCGCCAGCGCCGAGATGGGCCCTGGTGGGGCTGCAATCGAGCTCCGCGTGCAAGGCAGCGACCTCGACCGGATGTCCGAGGCGGCCAGAGAGATCGAGCGCTGGTTGTCCGGTTTCGAAGGCGTCTTCGACCTCGGCACCGACCTCCAGCCGGGCACGCCCCAGGTTCACGTCCAGCTTCGCTCGGGCGCCCTGGGAAGCTCGGCACAATCCGTCCAAGTTGCCCAACAACTCCGGTCTGCCTTCTCCGGTGACCGGGCCCAGGACGTCCGCATCGGCGCGCAAGACTACGAGGTCACCGTTCAGCTCGCGGCTTCCGGACGCGACACGCTCTCGGACTTGGAGTACTTCGAGCTTCAGCTCGGAGGCCAGCGCGTCCCGCTCGGAACCATCGCAGACGTCGAAGCGGACAATACGTTTGCCGCAATCGCCCGCGTCAACGGCACACGAACCGTCACCCTGACCGGCGACATCGATACCGAGGTCGCAAACTCAGCCGAACTCATGCAGCGGTTCAACAACGAGCTGCTGCCTGAACTCACCGAGAAGTACCCCGGCCTCAGGTTCGAGGTCGGCGGGTCGACCGAGGAGTCGGGCAAGACGGCCCAATCCATGCTCACAGCGTTCGGCATCGGGCTGTTTGGGGTCTTCTTCCTGCTGGGCTTCCAGTTCCGCTCGTACGTCGAGCCCTTGGTCGTCATGCTCGCCATTCCGCTCGCGCTGACCGGCGTCATGTGGGGCAACCTCCTGATGGGCGACCCGCTCACCCTGCCGGGCATTCTCGGGTTCATTTCGTTGGCCGGCGTTGTGGTCAACGATTCCATCTTGCTGATGGTCTTCATCAAGGCGGGTCTGCGCGAGGGACTCAGTCCGGCCGCCGCTGCACAGGGAGCCTCTCGAAGCCGTTTCCGTGCCATTCTTCTGACCTCGGCGACCACCGTGGCTGGACTGGTGCCGCTGATGTTCGAGCGTAGTCAGCAGGCGCAGACTCTGATCCCGGTCGCCACCAGCATCGTCTTCGGGATGCTCGCCTCCACCGTCCTGCTGTTGCTGGTACTCCCCGCGATGTACGCCATCCTCGGTGACTTCGGCCTCACATCGAAGCCTGGCGCAACCGTCGGTGGTGCAGACGACGAGGAGGCGTGAGTGGCCCAGCCGGGCTGCGCTGGGGTGCAGGCCTGATTCTTCTGCTGTCCACTGGGCGGGCGGAGATCGAGTCGTTGCTTTAGTACTCTGTAGTCTGCCGTCCAACGAGAACGTCGATCCAGGTGGCTGGACGGCGTTCAAGGGCAAGCGCGCTCCCGGCTTCCGGGCCGGCCCGTTGCAGCAGTTGCCCGCCAGCGACTCTCCCGGCTACCTTGCATCGCACTCGATGGCATCAACGGTGAAACTCGCCGGCGTCGTCGCCAACCGACTCGAGCTCCACTTGTGCACGCTGGAGCTTGCCGCGCCCGCACCCAACGTCCTCGCATCTCGCGTCGTGGGCATGGGCTCGCTCGAGATGGTCCAGAACGTCATCGAGTTCGGGGACGCACTGATTGCGAACGCCGGATCGATACAGATCTTCCACGACTTTTCGGAGGTGTCGGGCTATCGCGCCGAAGCACGCCGGGTCCTCGTCGACTGGGGCGTACGGAACCCTGAGGCGATCGAATGCACGCATGTGTTGTTCCGATCCAAGATCGTGGCGATGGGTGTCTCGATGGCGACCCGACTGTTGGGTGAGCAACTGACCGGCTACTCCAAGTACCCCGAGTTCGACGCGGCGAGGGCAGCGGCCACGCGCCGCTGATGATTGAAGGCGCTACGAGGCGCCACCGCGACGGACCGTGCTGGGGTTGCTTCCGATCACCCGCTTGAATGCCCGGGAGAAAGCACTCTCCCCTTCGTAGCCGCTGCGCAGAGCGGCCTCGAGCACGGTCACCCCCTCGTCGGCAAGCCAACGGTACGCCTGCTGCATTCGCCATCCCGTGCAGTACTCCATCGGAGACACGCCCGAGAGTTGCTTGAACCGCTCGGAGAACGCGGAGCGGGACATGCCGGCCTCGGCAGCAAGCTCGCTCACAGAGCGCTTTGCCGCTGGGTCCTGCGCGATGAGTTCGAGCGCCCGCCGAATGCGGTCGTCGGCGAGGGCGGCCAGCAAACCCGGAGCCTGGGTTCCGCTGTCCAGGTGCAGGCGGATCAGATGAACGAACAAGATCTCCGCCATGCGGTTGACCACCGCCGCAGACCCTTCACCCGGCTGACGCGACTCGTGTTCGAGTGCAGCGATGATCGGTCCCAGGAGGCCGGCGTGTGGAGCCTCTGCGGTGTGCAGGAGCATGTGCTCGGGCAATGCCGCCACGACCGGATTCGGGCCGGCGCGGTCGAACTCGAACGAGCCGCAGATCAACGCCGTCGCATCGTCGGGCTTCGCTTCGCTGTACGGCACGGATACCGCCTGGTTGACCGCATCCACGCCGCAGTCGGGGCTGCCCAGCAGGTGCGAGGCATCGTGCGGCAAGACCAAAAGGTCGCCGGCTCGCAACGTGATCACCGTGTCCGGCTGAGCCCGCAAGCGAAAGCAAGCCTCGTGGTGTGGGCTCCCGACGAGAGCGTGTGGCTGCTGTGGCGCGGGACCGAGCGTCGCACCCAGTTCCGGGCGATGAGCGTTCCCGAGGCGGCGCTGGTCCGACAAGCGCTCGGCGGTGCCGAGCTGGCGATGATGTGCACCACCCTCGCGGAAACAATGCGGGCCGCCGCGCTCAGTTCGATCAAACGGAGATGCCAGCCGACGCCGACGCCTCATCATCAGAGCTCTCCCCTGCAATCGGTCTGGGAGAGTTTCTGACCCCGGAGCTCTGGGGCGTCGGGAACACCGGACCGTGGTTGCACGATGCTCGGGCCCTCACCCCGCGGGAGGCGGTCTTGCTGCATGGTCAAGCAGACCCCGACGGCACCCCAAGCGAGGCGCAAGCGTCCCGAGACGCATTCGCGAGTTTGAGTGTGGCCGAGCAAGACCAGGTCATCATCTTCCCGCTCAACCTCGTGCTCGTCGACGCGGCAGCCGCAGAGGAGTAGATCGTCCGGCGTGTTGCTTCGCCTCGAATTGGGGTTCAGTCCTCGGGAGGCAATCCTCGGCGCGGTTGCCCATACTCAAGGCCGTGAGCATGGAACCCCACCGAGTCTTCGAGCCCGCGATCCACTACTGGGGGACGCCGGTCGTTCTGCTGAGCACCCGCAACGAAGACGGATCCACGAACCTCGCCCCGATGTCCTCGATCTGGTGGCTGGGGTGGAGCGCGATGCTGGGCCTCGATGCAACCTCGAAGACGGTTGAAAACCTCCGGCGCGACCGGGAGTGCGTGATCAACCTCTGCGATGCGGGGTGCGCGGATGCGGTCAATCTGCTGGCCCGAACGACCGGATCCGACCCGGTCCCGCTGCACAAGCGGGCGTTGGGCTACACCCACGTCTCCGACAAGCTCGGGCATGCCGGCCTGACCGCTCTCCCCGCGCTCGATGTGGCGCCACCGCGCATCGAGGAATGCCCCGTGCACCTGGAGGCCGTCGTGCAGGCCGTTCGCCCGGTCGGACGCGACGACCCTCGCATGGCGGTTCCAGCCTGCTCGGTCGAGGTCCACCTCGTTCGTGCACATGTCCGACCGGAGCTGCTCGCCAGCTGCGACCGTGTGAATGCCGAAGCGTGGAGCCCGTTGCTGATGAGCTTTCGCAGCTTGTTCACCCTCGGAGCGCTCGCGGTCCCCCAGTCCCGTCTGGCGCACGGCTCCGAGGCACGGTATGCGCCTTGGAAGTCCGGTCTCGTCCGGCGGACCGCCGCGGCCCTCCTCGGTCGGGTCGCAGAGCATCGATACGGAGTCCCCGATGAGCGTGAAGAGCCGTAAGCCCGCTGCCAACCCGAAGCTGTGGGAGGCGTTGGTGCAGCGTCGAACCCGGGCCGGACCGGACGTCTACGCGGTCCGTACGACGGGCATCTACTGCCGATTCGGGTGTGCGTCCCGCACGCCACGCCCAGAAAACGTGGAGTTTTTCGCCGATTTTTCGCCGATCTGAGGTCTGCCGAGCGCGCCGGGTACCGGGCGTGTAAACGATGCGTGCCGGCCGACACCACCGAACCGTCGTGGGTCTCCAGAGCGTGCCGCATGCTCGAGGCGGTCCCGCCCCCGACGACCCAAAGTCTCGCCGCAGCCCTACACCGCAGCCCGTCGTTCGTCAGCCGCATCTTCAAGCGAGAGCTCGGCGTGACACCGCAACAGTACGCGCGACGCGTCCGGTCCGACCGAGCCGGTTCGGCACTGAAAACCGCGGACACCGTCACCGAAGCCGTCTTCGCGTCGGGACACGGGGCGAGCAGTCGATTCTACGAGACCACGACACGCGACCTCGGCATGCACCCGCGCCAGGCCTTGCAGGGAGGCGCAGGAACGAACCTGATCTTCGTCGTGACCCGCTCCAGCCTCGGTCTCCTGTTGGTGGGCTGGACCGAGCGCGGGGTCTGCCACGTCGCCCTTGGAAGTGATCCCGAGGCGTTGCGGTCGGAGTTCCGTAAACGCTTCTGTGAAGCTCATATCGAAGAACGTTCGGAACACGTGTGGGCCTCGCTCGTGGTTCAGATTGCGGACGGTACGCCGGCCTCGGCTGACCTCCCCCTCGACGTCCGCGGCACCGCATTTCAGGAGCGCGTATGGGCACTGCTACGCAACATCCCGCCCGGCGAAACCCGCACCTACGGCGAGATTGCGCGGGCACTCGACAGTCCCAGCGGCGCGCGAGCGGTTGCCCGAGCCTGCGCGACCAATCGGATCGCCCTGCTGATCCCTTGTCACCGGGTGGTCGGGGCGAACGGCGCGCTTCGTGGCTACCGATGGGGGACCGCGCGAAAAGCCGCGCTCCTGCAGCGAGAGGCGCAGAGCGAGGACTGAGGGCCTGGCCCAACTCCGTCCGTGCTCCTGGGCACTCAATCCGCGTCTCCTACCGGCGCCTAGGCGCTCATTTCGCTTAAGCGCAAATCCACGAAGAAGGCGGGCAAGAAAACTGCTGCCAGGAAGAAGCGGAGCTCGACGAAGAAAGCGGTGTGACCGCGGTCTCGTGGTCTCAAACAGACGCGCGCAGCAACCCCAACAGCTGCTCGGACAGCGGTCCGATGCTGTGCTGCGCGCGGGTCCGTTCGCAGCCCACGCGGGCCATTCCGGTGAGCATCTCGTTCGAACAATCCAACAGCTCTTCGATCGCGTCGCTCAGCGCGGCCGGGTCCTTGGGCGGCACCAGCCAGCCCGAGCGCCCTGCCTCCACCAACTCGGGGATGCCCGCGACGGGCGTGGTGATCACGGGCCGGCCGCGAGCGAACGCCTCCATCAGCACCATGGGCAGCCCCTCCGCCGAGCTGGGCAACACCAGCGACGTGGAGGCCTCGATGGTGCGACGGACCAACTGCGCGCTCCCCCAACCGAGCAACGTCACGTGCTCGTGCAGCCCATGTCGCGCGATGAGTTCCAAGGCGGCGCCTCGCAGAGGGCCATCGCCCACCATCGCCAAGGAGAGGTCGCGTCCCCGTTGGTGCACACGGTGCACGGCCTCGATCAGATCGAGGGGGCCCTTGCGATCGACCAGTCGCCCGACGAAGCACACGCTACGGGTCGTGGGGATCGGTGTCACAGGCGTGTCCAGCCATGTGGGCTCCGCGATATCCCGCACCAAGTGCAGCTTCGGGTGGTCTCGTGGGTCCGCGATCGCCCGGAGGTTGCGCAGGCCGTCCTCACTCACCGCGGTGACGAATCGAGCCCCGCGGATCTGCTCTGCCAGGCGATCGTGTTGGCACGGCTCGAACTGCTCGGGGCCTGTGACGGTGAAGCTGAAGGGGATGCCCGTGATCCGATGCGCCAACAGGGCGACGGTCGTCGATGTGTCGAAGTAGGCGTGGAGGTGCTCGAGACGCTGCACTCTCACCCGAGTGGCCAGGCGCTGGGCGATGGCCAAGTAGGCGCCATGCCGCACGAGTTCGCGGGGGCCGGCGCTCAGTTTGAGCGCTTGCCGAGCACCGCCGAGCACCGCACGAGGATGTCGCAGGGTTTGGGTGGCGACCGACTGCACGATGCCGCGTCGATGAGCGGTCAGCACATCGGTCTTGCCAGCCTCGAGTTGGTCTGCAGGCTCCACCAGCTCCCCGCCGAACGAGCGGCTACTGAGCCGGCACACCGTGACTCCCAGGTCCTCCAGTCCCTGGATCTTCCGACGAATGAAGGTCGCGGATGGAGCCGGGTAGGTGTTGGCGAAGAAACCGATCCGCACGAGGGTGGAACCTAGCAGGCCATGTTCTCACTCGCGGTCTGACCGTGCGGCGGTAGGGTAAGGTCCGCGCGCGCATGTCGAGTTCGCCGAGAGTTCTCATCGTCGACATCAACAACTTCGCCCGCTACCCCACCGTGGGCGTGGGGTACTTGGTGGCCCGCCTTCGACAAGCAGGCATGGACGTGTCGGTCTTTTCGCCGTTGGCCAGCGGGGTCTCCGGCACGGTACGCGAACCGTCCACCCGTTCCTGGAGCCTGATCGAGCAGCGACTGCGCTATCGAAGCGCGGTCAGCCGGAATCGCTGGGTGCGACGTCTACGAGGGGCCCTCGCCGCGCGTCACGGGCCTCAGTTGGCTCGTCAGCAGACCGAGGTGCTCAACGCCTTCGTGGCTCGGCTCGACAGCGACGACTTCGACATCGTGCTCGTGAGCGCGTACTTGATGTATCACGACCTCGTTGGGGACATCGGGGCGGCTTGTGCCGAACGAGAGGTCCCCATGTTGTTGGGCGGCCCGTATTTCGCCGCGCCCGAAGTGACGACGGCATGGCTCGATTTGCCTGGCTTGGTGGGCATTGCGGTCGGTGAGGTCGAGGCCGAGCTGCCCGACATCGTTCGCACAGCCGCCGAAGGCGAGAGCCTCGAGGGCATGGTGGGCGTCGCTGTCCCCGGCCAGGCGTACACACGTCCTCCGCCGCCCGTGAAGGATCTGGATACGATCCCGCCCCCCGACTACTCGGACTTTCCTTGGGACGCCTACCCCAACCGCATCGCGCCGCTGGTCACGGGTCGCGGTTGTGGATGGGGCAAGTGCTCGTTCTGCTCGGACATCACCAGCACCATCGGTCGCACCTACCGCTCGCGCAGTCTGGACAAGGTACTCGAGGAGGTGACGCTGCATGCCGAGCGCTACAACACCAAGTTGTTCGTCTTCACGGACCTCAAGCTGAACTCGGATCAAACGGTGTGGAAGGGGCTCCACAAGAACATGCAGCGGGTTATCCCCGGTGCGCAGTGGGTGTGTGCGATTCACATTCCCGCCGATGGAGGTGGGGGGCTCAGCGAAGAAGACCTCGTGGAAGCCGCCAAGGCTGGGCTGGTCCGCCTCACGACCGGCTTCGAGTCGGGGAGCATGAAGGTGCTCGGGGCGATGAACAAAGGCACGAACCTCGACCAAATGAGCCAGACGCTCAAGAACGCGGACGCAGCCGGCATCAGTGTTCGCGTGACGATGATCGTTGGCTACCCGGGGGAGACGGCCGAGGATGTCATCGCGTCGGCCCGCTACCTCGAGGACCACGTCAACACGATCGAGCGCGTGATGTTCAACCGCCTGCAGATGATGACGGGCACCATCCTGCACCGGGGTTGGCAATCCCACCCCAGTCGCTACCCCGACCTGCAGAAGGTCAAGGCCAATCACCGCCTCGGGCAGCTCGACCACCAGTTCGCGCCCGCGGAGGATCCCGAGTACCTCGCAGCGGTGGATCGATTGCTCGCCGCGGTGCACCAGATCAACCTCAAGCCGCTCAAGCCCAAGGCACGCCAGTTCGAGGGCGTCATGTGAGGACCTCGGCCTGAGCCGCGCCCGGGGAATACCAGTTGTCGCTGGGCACCGGTACACGCTTCCAAGGCGCCGAGGGATCGCCCTTCGGCTTCTTCTTGGTCTTGGTGCTGGGCACGTTTGGCGGCGGAGGCGGTGGCCGTGACGCTGGCTTGGCGGGCGCGCTCGGTTCCACCGCAGGCCGTTTGGCGGGTCGCCGCTTGCGGGGACGTTTTGCAGAGGTGGAACGCTTACGCGGCGCTGCAGCGACGGGCTCAGGCTCGACGACGGTCTCGGGAGCCACCTCGGGAGCCGGCACAGGCTCGCTGCCGGGCTCGGGGCGGCGTAGCTTGGGCGGAGTGAAGGTATCGGGCGCGTAGACCTGCGGCTCGCCGTGCTTAAGCGCTAAGCGCTTGCCGGGGGGAAGCGTACTCCTCCACACCGGCCTTTTCCCACTTCATTTCGCTTAGACGCGAGCGCAGTTCAGTCTTCGTCCCACGCGTAGAACAAGAAGGCGCGTGTCGAGGCAATACCGGCCACGAGGGACTCGAAGGTCCGGTCGACACTGATTGGCGTGCCCCAGCGCGTGGTCGCGCTGGCCAGTGCTGCGACCTCACACTCCTCATGAGTCTCCTCGGTCGAAAACCAGCGCGTGCTCTTCGGCATGAGGCTGTGAACGACCTCGACGACCTCGTTCGCCTGCATCTCAGGCATCAGCGGAGCATTGTAGGCCCGCGTCTGGGTCAATCCGCGTCGAAGGTAGGCCGTTGCAACCGCTCGACCGCAGTCTGTGAAGGTCTCCTCCAAGGGGTAGGTGAGCCCCAGGCCCAGCCGGTCGAGCACGAGCTCTCGGAGAAACTTTCGATCGTCCGTCCGGCGCCGAACGTCAACCTCGACGACCTCGCAGCGAATGCTCTGCGGACGACCAAGCTCGCTCGTCCAGGTTCGGAGGATCTCGATCCGCGCCATCCGGGAAGGCACGAGCATTCCATGAGACCGCTTCTTCACGCAACCGTAGGCCGTGCTTGAGTGCAAGTGCTCCGCCGACGAGCCCGCGCTGCTGACCTATCTCTACCGCGTGACAGGCCCGGGGGGACGTTGCGAGAGCTTGGATCGAGACCGGCAACGACGTGCTGTGGCTCGTCGCTCCAGAGGGCTGAACTCAGCCCTCGCAGATCGTCGGGTCCGTATCGCACCTACACTTGCCGCCCTCCTCGAAGCACACGAGGGTGAGCCCCTGGCACACCGCATGCGCCACACACTCCTCCCCCTCGGCGCAGCCTGTCTGGTCCTCGTCTGGAGAAGAGGGCTTCGGAAGGCATCCACGCTCATCCAAAGCAATCCCCTGAGCACTCGGTGGTTGCGGACAAATAGTAGTACGAGACCTGAGGACACTCCGGTCGAGGTGGACGTTCCATCACCGGTTCTCTCGGTCGCCATCGCGGACTCGTTCCGGGATCGGATGAATCGCCACCACAGCCCGACCCGACGATCGCGAGTGCAGTCGCGAGCAATCGAGTCTTCCAGAAGGTCACTACTGCCATGTGGTCCTCATCGTTCACAGCCGATGGCGGCACAGAACGTGAGAGAGCCGGGCCGCGTGCGCGACTCCGTCGCCACGCCGTCGGTCCAAAATCCAGGCCCTGCGCGCCCGTCTCCCGCGAACACGCGGAGAGAGTTCAGCGCGCACAGGGTCCAACATCACACGCCTACTGCCAGGGCAGTATGCACACGTCGACCCAACTCGCGAAGCCAAACTGCGGTCCGCGGTCGGTCTTGCAGGTGGTGCCGAAGGCACATTGGGACGTCGAATCGCAGTCGCCTTCGCCCAAGACGTCCTTCCTCCAGTAGTAGTCCCACGCGGCCCCTGCATTCTCTACACAGGACAGGTTGCCTTCGCAGTCGGCGTCTGCATCGCAGTCGGCATGCCCACGCAGACATCCACCGTTCCGGCAGAAGCCCCAGTCGCCCTTGAGAAGAACTTCACAGAATCCATCGTTTCCGCATTCTTCCCCCTGCTCGCAGTCGGCGTCGGCCGTGCACTGCCCGACGCACTTCTGAGGAGCCTGCGCCCAAGCCCAAGCAGCTCGCCCTATTTGTCCCTCGCGGACATATGGAATTCCGGGCCACCACAACCTTGCTCGAGGCTCAGCTGCGTGATGCTCCTCCCTCACGGCTGCCCTGGATGACGCTCCTGGCCCGGGTCTTTCGCATCGACATCTCCGTGTGCGCCCGCTGTAGCGGGCCCATGAAGGTCACTCGGTTCGTTGCCACTCCCGAGGACATCGCAGCCGAACTCCGCGGTGCTCGGCCACCGCCGCGTGGGCCTGCGGGCGGACAACTCGTGCTGTTCTCGGCCCCGCCCTGAAGGCTGTGGGCTGTGCCCGTGGATGCGGGCCGGTTCGCCCCGGGCTGGTCTCGGCGTGCCTGGATTTCGGCCTCCGTGCTTCGGCGCCCTGCTTCGGGCCCGCTCTTGGCCCCCGGTGCCTTCCCTTTGCCAGCCTCTGCCTCAATCCACCCCCGGCCGCTGGCCCGCTACGCAACGACCGCGCTCGCTGGCGGCCCGCCGTACTCCTCCGCCCCTGCGTTTTCCCACTTCATTTCGCTTAGTTTAGACGCCCGTCTCACCGATCCGCTCCTCCGCACACGACGACCAACTGTCCGCGACGCCACATCCGGCTGGACGCCCAGCGGCCGTTTAGCTCAGACTTCGTGAGCATGATCGGCGACCCGAAGAAGCTCCGTACTCGTGGGGGGCACGGTTTCCTCGTCGGGCGGCGGGATCGCCTTCGCAGCGATGAAGCCCAGGCCGCCGAGAGCCTTGCGGACCAACTGCTCAGCGACCCCGCCAATGTGAATGCGATGCGGCGTGGGTTGGGCCGCCCGGAGGCGTCCATCGATGAGCTTCGCGAATGGCTGAACTCGGGTCTTGCCTCGGGTTCGTTGTCGCTGCTCCGCACTCGGGCGGCACCTCGTCAGCTACGCTCGACGCACAGTCAGGACCTGCGCGATCTGGTCGACGGAGACTCTTCCGTTGCACCAACGCGCGGGGCGGAAACGGAGGCGGCGTTGACCGAGGTCAGCGTCGAGGTCGTCGACCAGCACGGGCAACGGCCGTCAGGCGGGGAGTTGCGGTTCTCCCTGAACGGAGCCTTTTCGACGCACCCTGCGTTCGAGAAGGTGCACAAGACAAAGGTCTCGGAGGCGTCGGAGGCAGGGGCGGGTTGCTTGTTTCTCGACTTCGAGTCTGACGAGCACGCGGAGGACCGAGAACGTCCTCGCCCGGTGACTCCGGAAGTCGTCCCGACTGACGTGCTGACGTTCGTGATTGTCACGCCCGGTGGTGACCCGATCCCTGCATCGTATCGGCTCTTGGACGGCGAGACAGAGGTCGCGGCCGGCCATGGGGCGGAGTTGTCGGTCTCCGCGACGCACCAACTCTCCCTTGAGCTCGAGGTCTAAGAGCGATACGTCATGGACCACAACACCAAGACGACTTTGGAAGGACGGGTGGACGTCGTGCTTGTGGAGCCCGGGCATCATCACCGGATCGTGGTCGAGCGGCCCACGGTGAGGGCTGCAGCCTCTGGCCTTTTTCAGACGCGTGCGGGGTCGGGGGTGGCGTTGGTCGGTCCGTGGAGTGACGACGAGCATGTGATCCCGTTCTTGCTCGGTTGCGTTCATGGGGCTGCGGATCTTACGGCGCCCGTCGGACTGCTGGTCGGGCTGCAACACGCGGGGGAAGCTGCGGAGTGTGGCGCAGCGCGCTCGCGGGGCGTCCTGGCATTGCTGCAGGACGACAAGGATGCATGGGTGACGTGTGCAACCGAGTTTGGTGGCCTCGCGGACATCGAAGCGTTTCTGCACTACCTCAACGCCATGCACGGTTGGGGCTGCGCGGTGCATGCGGTCGATGGCGCTGAGGATGAAGACGCCGCCTCGGCGGTGCTCGCGTTCCAGCAGGAGTTCAACGAGAAGTTCGATGGCTCCTTGCTCGAAGACGGGGTGTGCGGCACGAAGACGCTTGGCGCGGTCTTCGATGTGACGCGCGACGACTGGGCGAAGTGGCTGAAGAAGCACGACCTCGCGCAAGCCGACGTCGATCGGGTGCAGTGGGCGGCGGCCGACGAGGCATTTGCGTCCCGGCAGCGGGGCGCGGGAGGGCTGGATGTGTGGCTGTTGGAGCAGGAGTCGTTCGAGGGCGGAGAGGTCACGGCGCAGCGGGTCTACGACTCCAAGGTCTCGTTGTGGGATGAGTATCCGGTCCCTCCAGAGCCCTGGGCGTGGGCGGCTGGCCCGTTCACCATCGTGACCGACCTGCCCGAAGGTGAGGTCGTTCCGCGTGAGGAGTATCGGCTCTGGTCTTCGGACGCTGCGTTCGACATGACGTTGGCGATCCCGGACGACGCAGTTGTGCAGGGCGTGCAGACGCTTCGCTTTCTCGCCGTACCGGCCGACAAGGACTACTCGCTGTCTGTGAGTGTGCATGGGGACGCGCCGAGCGTGCTGTTCACCGGGGTCCCGTACAACCAGCTCCACAACATCGCGCAGGAGGCGACCGATGACCAAGAAGGCGTTTGACGAGGAGCCCCGACGCGGACCGATCGAGGCATCTGCCCACACGACGCCGCGTCGTGCCCACGGGAAGGAGGCGCCGTTCGGGGGCCCCGCAAACCCGAAGATGTCGGTGCGGAACGCAAGACGCAAGCCGCAGAGCTTCCCCGACCTACGGGTGAAGCCGAACCTGACGGGAACCTACGTCGAGCGCCACGGCCGTGCGCGCCTGTTCGTGAACCAGGCCGGCGGACACATCGAAGCCCTCATCACGCTGGTCTCTCGGAGCATCAAGTTTCACGAGGCGTCCAGACGACGATTTCGATCGCTGAGCGACGACAAGCGGTTGCCGGAGGAGTGGGGCTACGCGGGGATGCTCCCGAGCGCCCGCAAGGCGTTGGCGTATCGCTTCTGCGGCGACCACACCGCAGGGGGCGAGTTCGTGCTCTCCGTTCCAGACTGGCTGGGCCCGAAGGTCGCGCATTCGGTCCGCGCGGGAGCCGATGGTGGCCCTGTGTTGATGCAGTTGGGGATTCTGCAGGCCGGTGGGGACAGCGCGAAGGTGGGGTTCGAGCCGTGGTTCAAAGATCGTTGGCACGACAGCGCTGCAAGCCACTTTGGTTCGGGGTTCCTCGAGAGCGCCAAGCCGCTGGTGTTCGAGCGGTGGGACGATAGCCCCGTCCTTCTCGAGCGGTATGTCGCTCGAGCATCGGTTTCATTTTCTGCGCGCACGCTGTTCTGGTTCGGTTCGTCGCCGAAGCAATTCGAGCGGCTGGAGGGGTTCGCGAACGGGGTTTTTCGTCATGTCGTCACCATCAACCCCAAGACGTACGAGCTGAGCAAAACCGGGGACACCTACGACATCTACGACCTGATGAAGCTCGCTCGCGGTGTCGAGGGCGGTCCTGTGGCGGCCCTTCAGCACGCCGAGATCGTTCGGGCCGCGGACGACATCGTTGGGCGCATCCTCGACGAGGCGCTCGTGACGACTCCTCTTTCGGATGGCGGCTTCACGCAATCGGACAAGTACCTGCTTCGCGAGCCCATCGTTTCGCGGCTCAATGCGTGGAAGATTCCCAAGGAAGGCAAATTCCCCAAGCAGTCTGTCGCCTCGGTGCTGCAGTCGACCGTCGACAAGGCGAGTGGCCTGACCCTTCGTGCTCCGAAGATCACCGAGTTCCTTGGGATCACCAAGCGCGGGTATCGGCAGCACATCTACGAGATCGAGGGGCAGGGCTTCACGCTGACCGACCTGGCCACCGAAGACCTCGAAGGCGAGTTCAAGAAGATCCGAGAGGTCGCGAAGAAGCTTGGCAAGCAGGCCCAAAAGGCCATCGACAAGGCGATCGAGAACGCTGACAAGGCCGGCACGCTTCTGTCTAAGGGGCAGCGCGGTTGGAAGACCTATCGCCGGATGGCCAAGTTCCTGCCCCTCGCGTACTCGCTGGGCTTCTTTCACGTGAAGTACGTGGGGTCCCAGGGGGGAGCTGGGCCACAGGAGGAACCGTGGGAGGCGTACTTCGGCTTTGTGATGGGCGGGTTGGACTTCGCCCGCTCGCTGGGCGGCGCGAAGGCAAAGATCGAGTTCAAAGGGACGGCCCGGCAGTGGGGTGCCGAGGCCATGCGGCCCGAGGACCTTTCAGGCGTCCTGCAATACCTCGAGGGATCGGCGATGCTTGCCAAGGAGGAGGAGTTGGGTCCGTCGGTGGTCCCCGATAGCGTGGGGGGAGCGGTGGCATCACTGGTCTTCATGGGCGATCTGGAGGCGAATGCGGGCCGCCAGGGCGTGCTGCAGTTCGTGCTCGATGCGAAGCCCGCTGTGAAGAAAGGCGAGAAGGGAGGAGCGTCGGGCAACATCAAGGGGCTGTGGGGAGCAGCGTGGTCGCTCCACGACACTGAGCCTGGAGACATCAACGTGTTCTCGCGGGAGGATGAGAAGAAGGGCGCCGAGTTCTCGGTGTATTGGGAAAAACACTTGGGCCCGATGGCGGTGTTCTTCCCGATCAACGGGGCACACTTCGAGGTGCCGACCGCGGATGAGCGGGTCTACATGCAGGAGAAGCAGCTGTTGTCTCCGCGACAGGCGCTGGACGCGTTTGCGGCGGCGGAGCTTCCGCTGATGATCAACCCGCTGGCGGTGTTCAAGCTGGAGGGGTTTGCGGACGCACCTGGGGAAACGGACCCGAACCTCGAGTTGACCGGCTCGCGCGCTCTCACCGTGGCCCAGTACTTGGAGGCCATTCTTGGCACAGCGTGGACCGGAGGGCGTCCGTTGAAACTCGCGGAGGTCAAGACGAAAGGCGCTGCGGCTACCTCTGCGGAACGGATCGCGCTAGTTGGTCGAGGAGAGGTGGCGAACCCGGGGGGAGACTACAATCAGGCGGACCGGCGAGTGGACCTTCAGGTTCGCGTCGAGCCCCCGAAGAACAAGGCGGATGAGGAACAGCCCATCCGGGATCTGGAAGCTGACGACGCCGACGTTCAGTTTCCCCTTACTCGGGAGACGCAATAGGCCACAGCGAGCCTCGTTGCCAGGCGATGACCTCCCGCTGGCCTCCTCGGGTGGAGAGAACGTGAGTCGCCGTGATCAGCGACTCTCGGTTGTCGGCGCCGGGTAAGGGAAAGAGCGCGGAAAGGCCTAGATCGAGGCCTTTGAGCCGCTGAGGGTTTGGTGGCGGGCCCCAACAGGCGACCAGTATGGAGTCGTGGTGCCAATCCGCAAAGCCGACCCCCCTGCGGCATTGCATACCCACCGGAACGGGCCGGTGCGGCACCTCGCCGATACGTGTCGTGAGAAGCGCGGTCGGTGGATTCTCGGAGAATAGCCAGTTTCCTCCGTAGGGTGAGGCGGCCACCTCGCGCTCCGGAGTTTTCGGCAGTCGGGCTGCGACCGCGAGCTCCATGTCGATCCAACCTCGCACGGGGTTGGGGCCCTCGTCGCGCCATTCGATGCCGGTGATCAGGAGTTCATCGTAGCTCTGCCTGGTAGTTGTCCCGCCGGAGTCCTCGATCGCGACGGTCTTCTCGGGGCTCCAGATCAGGATGTGATCCGCTGAATCGCACGCGACCAGCACCCGCGGGGGCTCCATCACAACGTGCCGGATCGCGCAGTCATCCCCCTCGCTCTTCGCATCGATCATCTGCACCTCGCCGGTCTCACGATTCTGAAACTTCACGGCGCTGTCCATCTCGGCGTCCTCTGCAGCCCAGACGCTCCAACCTTCCGCAAGGGTCTTGTACGAACCGTAGCGACAGTGGAACCCGCCGTCGGCGTCAAGCTCGACGGCATTGCAGCCCGAAAGGTCTCCGTCGAGGACGAAGGGCGCATCGGCTTGCTGCTTGGGCCGAGGGCCGTGAACGCTGTCGTCCTCGTTGGTGATGACGCGTGGGTCGAAGCGCATCGAGAATGGGAGGACAACCTTCGGCCCATCTGGCGGCGGGGAGCGGAGGTCGGTCCAGTGAATGTAGACGCTGCGAAGCTCGGTCTTGTCGGGGTCGTCGTCGGTCCAGGCGGTGGGGTGTTCATCCACGCCGAAGATCCACGCTTGTCCCCAGGCCGGGTGGAGCAGCAGGTCGGGCGCGGCCTCGGTCTCGGGCCACATGGGTACGACGAGGCCGTCGGCGTGGACCAGGACCTTGGTCTTCACGCCATCGATGATCTTCCACGCAAACCCGACTCCGGCTCGCGAGTACTGGTCGTAGGCGCTGATGCTGTCGAACGTCTCGACCACGCCGTCCTCGAAGTCGACGAGGTAGCCTTCGTAGGTCTCCGTCACGCGGCCGTGCTTGTCCTCGCGAACCCGCCGGACCATCGCGCGCCGCTCGGAGAGCGGATGCTCGGCTGGATAGTAGGTACCCTTGGCCTTGGGGAGGAGTACCTTGGGTTTTCCGAGCGAGACCGTCTTCAGCTCGAGCGGCGGGCCGTCGACGAGCTGGATGGCTTCGATCAGAGGAACGGTTGCAGGGTCGATGATCGTGACGCTGGTGGCAGGGCGGGGCTGACGGTACGGCGGCCACAGCTCGGGAACCTCGAAGCCGGCCTCGAGCGCCGACAGTGCGGGCCGGTCGCAGCCTGTCGCGGACAGGGCGAGCGTCGTGGCGGCGATCCGAAAGCTGTGGCGGAGTGCGGCCATTGAGAACCGTATGGTCGGCCGGGGGTGCGGGTCTTGGCAATCAAACAAGGCACGGACGGACAGGCGCCTGAGCGGCAGTGTGAACCTCGCTACCCCCCAGCCGCCTTCGTCTCCTGAAACCACCACGCCGGCATCGCCACATCCAGATCCCAATCGATCCGCATCGGCTTCGCCCCCGCGTGGCCGGCATACGTGCACAACCCCAGGCACAAATACGGCAGCGTGTGCCCCCGCGAATCCTTCCTCCTCTGCCGCACGAACAACACCACCTTCTGCTCCGCACCGACCTTCGCCGCGAGGTATCTTCGCCCCGCCGGTGTCTCGGCATGCGCCGCGCTCTAGCTCGGAGGTTGCCGGCCTACACGTCCTCGACCCCGAAGGTGCGAAAGTGGAGCACGATCCAAGTACGCGCACGCATCTACTCGGTTCCGTCGTGACTGATCGGGCACGAGGTTGAAGCGCGTCTGTTCCCGAACACCGTCGAGGTTTGGTATCGGCGCGAACGGGTCGAAGTCTTCCCTCGCCTTCGTGGCGAAGGGGCACACCGCATCGACTATCGGCACGTCATCGGGTCCCTGGTCCGCAAACCAGGCGCTTTTGCAAACTACAGATTCCGAGAAGACCTGTTTCCGACGCTGGCGTTTCGGCGCTCCTACGATGCGCTATGCGCGACTCATGGAACGCGGGCAGACGTCGAGTACGTGCGGGTCCTGAAGCTGGCCGCCGATACGATGGAGTCGGATGTCCACGGCGCCCTCCTGGCATTGCTCAGCACCAACGAGCGCTTCGGATACGTGGATGTCGAGGCAAGAGTTCGACCGATCGAGCCCGAGATTCCGAGCATCTCGATCCCCGCACCTGACCTGCACGGCTACGACGCGTTGATCGGCGGTGCTAGCTTGACCCGCGAGTCACGTCACGTGACTCATCGGTCATACTCCTACACCGACGGGTCATTCGCTCAGAAACAGAGGCGCCTTGGGTGTACCTAACCACCTGTATTTGTACAGCATTGTGGCGTGCGGATAAGGCGCCAGAAAAGCGTGCTCGGGAAGAACCCCGTCCGCGAAGGTCAAAGCCGTGTGATGGTCGCGGGGACGAGCTCGCGTCGGTCCGGCGGGTCGCACGCTCCCGCGTCGGGCCGAGCAGCGGTACCCGTGGGCGGAATGTCGAGCCATGTAGCCTGGTCTCCTCTTCCAATGACGACGCGCACGTCTGAGACCGCACAGCCGCTCGAGGCTCACCTGCGCGATGCCACATCGCCGTGGGATCGGCGATCGCAGGTCTGCGCTCGATGCCCGTGCGACGGCATGCCGCCGACGAGGAAGAGTTTCGGATCGTCGAGGTGACCCGAAACCTCGACGAAGCCAGGCACCTGCTCGCGGAAGTCGGGCGCGAACTGAACAAGCCTGCGATCGACATCGACGTCGAGCCGCACGTCCTCGGGCGGGGCCGAGCGGTTGGGCATCCGTTGGTCTGGGAATGGATCGGCACCCTGCAGGCCGTCCGGACTCAGCTCGCCGCCCTCATGTCGAAGCAGGGCATGCCCGTCCCCGACGACCTTCCAGATGGCTCGTGGGCCGAGACGACGCTCGGCTCGCCCACGTCCCAAGCCGCCACCACGGTGCTCTTTGCTCTCGTCGTGTTGGGGCTGGTGATCGCGCTGGTGTTGTCCGCGCTTGGCTGAGCAGTCTCAATGTGCCGACACGTCACTCTCTGATCTGCCAAACGGCGACACCGTCGTAACTCGCGGTGGCGATCTGTCCGGGGCCCGACCAGGCGACATCACGGATCGAATGCTCGTGGGCTTGGACCGAGCGAGCGCTCCCATCCACCCGGCTGAACACGTCCAGTCGTCCGCTCTTCCCTCCGACGGCGATCAACGAAGCATCGCGTGAGACTGACACCGTCACAGCACCGTCAGGGTCGGCCTCGAACCGCTGGACGACCGTCGCTCCAGCCAGGTCCACCACCAGCACCACACCGTCGGAGCGCCCGGCCACGAGCATCTGCCCGTTCGGGCCAAACTCGACGTCATGAACAAGCCAGTCCGGTGATGAGTCGGTGTACGAAGCTGGCTGCGACCCTTCGTCACCAAACTCCTCGATCGAGCGTTGTTCCCAATCCGCACAAGCCAGGTCGGCGGGGGATTCCCGACAATCGGGCATCGCGATGGAGATCGGGACAGCTCCACCACGCACCTCGATCGCTCCGTAGCCCCCGGTCGCGAGCCAGGGGCCATCCCCTTCCGCAGCGATGCTGATTGCGTGAAGCGTGTCGACCTCGCGTTCGGGCAACCCGGTCTTCGCGATGTAGTCGTAACTACGGGCGCGGTTGTGTCTGTCTACGGAAGTCATACGGGTCGGGCCCAGAGCCACGCTCGCGACCGCGCCTTCGTGCCGCCACCGATGCAGCTCGGCCCGGCTCTCCACATCGACCAGCACACTCATCTTGTCGCCCGCCCATGCAAGTCGATCTCCTCCAGGATCGATCGCGAGGGCCTCCGCGTGGGCGTCGGTGTCGAGCCACGGCTGCGGCTGTGTTCCGCTCGAGGGGGCCCAGCGCAGGATCCCAGATCCCGCAGCCCCCACGAACAACGTCTCTCCATCCCCTGCCCAAACCACGGCACCCGCTCCGCCTTCGAGAGGCGCCCGCGAAATCTCTCGGGGCATTTCCAATGCCGCCCTTTCGGATCGGACGGCTGCAGGATCCGCGTCGGCAAGAGCGGGCGAATCCCGACGTCCGGATACGCAGCCCCCGCCGACCAGGACGAGCCAGCACAGCGAGCAAGGGACCCATCGACGAGACACGACTTTCGAGTCTACACACGCGACTGGACGAGTGCGACGACCGGAATGCCGGGCCAACATCGGTTCCACTCCCACGTACCCGGCGAGACTGGAGCAATCCCCCGTCCGTTGGCCTGACGGTTGGATCGTAGCCGCCAGTCTGCTCTTTGCTGCGGCGGTCCGCGCACTGCGGACCGCCCCGCCCCAAACCTCAGACCGTCTGCGTCGTACCTACAGCGAAAGGAGTGCGGCACCGTAACGCGCGTCGATCGGAACGGTCTGTCCACTTTCCACCGCGAGCAGGACGTACTGAGGCTCCTGATTTTTTGTTGACCCGTATTCCCGAGGCGGCCCCACACCTGGCGCATGCCTTCCATGCGCCGCTTTGCGACCTACGCGATCCTCGCCACGTTGCCGTCTGCGTGCACGCAGCAGGTCCGGGAGGACGGCGGCCTGTTCACGCAAGAAACGGACACGGGCAGCGGCTCAGCGGCCGGGACCACGGGCCAACCCGCCTCATCGGCCACCTCCACCGCAGGTGCTGAAGCGGGGTCCAGTGAGGCCGGCGATGACATCAAGCTCGATGTCAGCGTGCCGCCAACCGGCGGTGCCGAGGACGGCGGCGACGGAGACGTAGGCTGCACGAAGGCGGACTTCCTATTCATCATCGACAACTCCGGGTCGATGGAGGAGGAGCAGCAACAGCTCGTCGACTCGTTCCCCGGCTTCATCGCGACGATCGAGCAGACCCTCGACGCGCAGGACTATCAGGTGATGGTGGTCGACACCGACGCCGCACCGTCGTTCGGCAGCTCGCTGACATGCATCAACGGCGAGTGCTCGTGCGAGCCCGAGCCTCAGTGCTGCGTATCGCTATGCAGCGAGGGCGCCTTCGGCATGCCACCACCGGAGACCTGCGCTGGGCAGCCCTGTGATGGTTTCCAGCCCCCGCCGGAGGGCTGCCCCACCACCCTAGGCGCCGGAAAGTCGGAAGATCCGCTGTTCGAGGACTGCAGCTTCGTCACCGACGATCGCTTCATGACGTCGGCAGAGCCGGACCTCGCGAGCGCATTCGAATGCGCTGCGTTGGTCGGTGCCGGAGGCGACGGCAACGAGCGACCCATGGATGCGATGATCCAAGCCGTCGGCCCGCTCAACCAAGCCGGCCAGTGCAACGCCGGGTTCTTGCGCGACGACGCGATCCTCGTGGTCACGTTCATCACCGACGAGAGCGAAGACGGCTCGGGCGGCACCCCGGCCAGCTGGAAGCAGGCGCTGCTGGACGCGAAAGGTGGCAACGAGGATGCGATCGTCGTGCTCGGTGTGCTTGGGGACAGCGGTATTGCGGGTAGCACGTGTAACGCCGAGCAAGCAGAGGACGCGCCCCGGCTGCGCGAGTTCGCCGACTCGTTCCCACAAGGGCAGTGGGAGAGCATCTGCGCTCCCAACTACGCGCCGTTCCTGGAGGCGGCGGTCTCGGTGATCGACGTGGCCTGCGACAACTTCACGCCGGAGGGATGAGCAACACCGGCTGCTGCTCTCGCCGGCAGATCACATGCACAACGTGGCCGCGTAGACATGACCGATGGGGCCGCGGACTTCCTGCCCCGCAACCACCTCGTAGGCGGTCCAGGTCCCAACCGACGCACGAATGGCTCCCAGATCGGTGCCCGCGTCTTCGACCTGCTGCGCAACCTCCTCGACCTGATCCTCGAACACGTCGGGCTCTTCACTCATGCCGCCGCAGATCCGCAGCGCTCCTGCGAACTGCGGCGGCTCGAGATCAGAGGCGAAGAAAAACTCGAACGCGCTCTGATGGACGGCGGCGAGATCGCGGTGAGCCTGTGCATCCACTTGCTCTGCGGGCAGCGCGTACAGCCGGACATCCGCGTCCTCGTCGACCGCCACCGCGACGAGAACAACGGGGTCTCCCTCGCCAAACCGAAACTCCAGTTCCAGCGAGGCAAGCCAGGCGCGCGCGCGCGTGTCCATGTCGGGTTCGGTGGAGCAGGGAGCGGAGTCGATGAAGTGGCGAAGTTGCTCAAGTTCCATGGTGCTGCTGGGCAGTACCTCCCGCGGTCCTCCTGTTACCGACGGCACTGCGCAACCAGCGCCAACGACTACCAGCACCCCACCAACGCCATCGGAGGCCGACTTCGTTGAAACGGGAGGTCCCTGCGCACATGTGCATCAATGTCGGATAAAGTGAGGTCCGAGGCCACCTCATGAAGCGCTTTGCATTGCCCCTGGTCGCCCTCCTCTCCATCAGCTGCGGAGGTGAGACCACCAGCGACGAGGGAGCCGATCCTCCCGCAGGCGGCAAGGCGGACGACTTCGCTGAAGAGCGGGTGTGGGAGGTGCTGTTCAATGACCCGCACTGCGACGTCTGCAGCTCGGACGACAAGGCGTACCTGCTGGAAAACTCGGCCACGGTCGCGCGACTGATCGAGCTCCTCGATGGCGCGGAGAGCTCGGTCGAGATCGCCCAGTTCACGTGGAGCAACCGCGACCTCGAGGCGGCCGTGTTGCGAGCCGCCGAGCGCCCTGACGTCGAGGTTCGCGTGGCGATGAACCACGCTCAGCAAAACGGCGACACCGTCGCCACGCGTCTCGCGGCGGCAGGCGTCGACGTGGCCTACGCGGAGGGGCGAGACAACGGCTCGTACCTCGGCCTCCAACACGCCAAGTTCATGCGGATCGATGGGCAGACCATCGCGATGGGGAGCAACAACTACTCCTCGACGGGTCTGTCGTTCAACAACGAGAACACCATGATCCTCACCTCCGCCGCGGAGGATCCGTTGCTGGTGGGCTTCGGTTGCTACTTCGACCAGATGGTCCAGGGCGGCTTCGACGAGGCCACGAGCTGCTCGACCGAAGAGGTCACGTTCACGCCAAGCTCCGCTCCGTCGAACGTGCTGCGCGATGACTTCCGCGCCGCGAGCACCAGCATCGACGTGTTGATGCACCACTTGGTGTTCGACAAGACGATCAAGGAGCTGAGGAACGCGGCTCAGCGAGGCATTCGGGTCCGCCTGGTCGTCAACGAGGCCGATCGCGAGGAATACCAAAGTGGTCTGTGGGACCAGTTCCGCGAGGCTGGTGGCGAGATTCGCTACAAGCAGACCAACGGCGACCTCTACCAGATCATGCACCACAAGCTGGCGGTGGTGGACGGCAAGATCCTCCTCAACGGCTCGGGGAACTGGTCGGGCAGCGGGTTCTTCAACAACTTCGAGTTCTACCTTCGCACCCAGGCACCCGAGGCGGTCGAGCCCTTCGTCGGACTGTTCGACAAGCTGTGGCAATGGTCGCTCTCCGAGGAGTCGCTGGACGAGGGGCGGACCGCGGCGCAACAGGACGCTGACGATCTCCAGATCTTCTTCGGCAACCTGCACGCCCATCACGCCCACCAGGACGGCGACGACCTTCTCGACGACGGCTCCAACGAGCGCCACGACGACGAGGGCGAGCTCGTGCCGGTCGACGACGAGTATGACCACGGCAACGCAGCGCGGTATGCCTTCGAGTACGCCCGGGACGAGGGCGGCTTGGACTTCATGGCCCTGTCGCCGCACGTCGTCGACGACCGCGATGGCGATCCTGCCGACCAGCCCAACACCACCCGCAGCGCCTACGCCGACCTCCTCGACACCTCGAAGTGGGTCACCGACGATTCCTCGGGCCTGTTCGTCGCACTCCCCTCGATGGAGTGGAGCACCAACTCCACCGGCAACCACGTCGGCATCCTGGGCAGCGAAGAGCTGTGCAAAGTGGAACGCGGCGCTTTCGACACGCTGTTTGGCGAGTTCCTTCCCGCTCAGACCGCCTTGGGTGACAGGCCGCTGGTGATGTTCAACCACCCCCGAACCTTCCACAGCTACGAGGGCTCGCTCGGTGGCAGCTGGGACCAGATCTTCGACATCAACCTCCAGGACATTCCCAGGACCGGCGACCGCAACAAGAAGTTCAACGACTTCGGCCTCGACGACTTCGAACCCCTCCGTAGTGTTCGGCAATCCTGGATCGACGGCGCGCTCGAGCCCGACCCGCGTGTCGTCGCCGAGACCCAGGCCAACATCGCCGAAGCCTCCGCACCCTACGCCCGCCTGATGGAAGTCACCGTGGGCCGAGGCAAGGAGTTTGGCAGCGAGGAAGCCCAGAACCCGAGCCTGAGCGAGGACGAGGACGGCAACTTGGAGCGCTACATCAAGGTGCACTCCGACTGGGACTACTACCTACGCAGCGGCTTCCGGCTCGCACCCGTCGCGAACCACGACAACCACCTGGCCAACTGGGGCACCGGGCACACCTCCCGCACCGCCGTGCTCGCACCGAACCTCGATGAGGCGTCCTTGCTCAGCGCGCTCGAGCGCGGGGCCGCCTACGCCAGCGAGGACGAGAACCTCGAAGCCCGCTTCTACGTCGGTGATCGAGTCCGCTCCGGACAGTCGATGCGCACCGTCGACGACGAGGTCGAACTGCAGGTCTACTTGTCGGATCCGGACTTCGCGGATCGCTTCGAAGTCGCCGTCTACTTGGGAACCGTTGGCGGCGAGTCAGTCGAGGTCGCCCAGCGCGTCGAGGTCATCTCCGACGAGTGGACAGCCATCACGGTCGCACTCCCAGGGCACGGTAAACACTTCGTGTACCTCGAGATCCTCGAGGCGGAGCCCAACCGAATGGCCTGGACCGCCCCGGTTTGGGTGGAGCGGCTCTGAGGCCTGCTGGAGGGGGTTATCGTCCCGCCGCCAGGAGGCCTCATGCACCGCCCGCAGTTCAGTTCCCGATCCCTCTCCGCAGCAGCGCTCGGCGCCACCCTACTCGGCGGTTGTGCCGACGATCCGCCCAACTGTCGGCATCGCATTTGTGACATCAGCGACGCCTCGTGTGCAGAGTTCGTGGCCGAGGTGATCTCGTGTCAACGCGACGTCCCGCTCGTACTCCCGAGTGTTCGTTTCTCGACGGCCGCGGAGATCATTGCCGAACGAGACCCGCCGACGCCCGAAGAACTCGACTTCGCTCGCGACTATTGGGCCGGCGAAGCACTCGTAGGCCTGATGCCGGCCAACTACGATCCTGCAAACGAAGCCTCCGACTCGATCTCGGGGGTGCTCGCGCAATACCGGCCCCAGACCGAGGAGATCGTCATCGTTTCGGACTCCAACATCGATGACCCCGACGTGGCATACCGCGTGCTCGTCCACGAAATGCTCCACGCGCAGCAGGATGCCGAATACGACCTCAGCGGCCTCTTTGACGACTACGCGACGACGTTCCCGCGAAGCCTTGGGCTCCGAGCCGCGGTCGAAGGCGAGGCGTCCTTGTTCACAACGTTCGCGCAGATCGAGCTCGACGACGTGTCCGAAGATCAGGTCGACTGGGAAGGCTACTTCCGCAGCTGGAAGAGCGACATGTGGCAGCGAGCACGCGAAACCGAAGTGCCCTCACTGGATGTCAGTGGCCTCTTCCCATATGCGTTTGGGGCGGATCAGGTCTACCGAGCCTGGACCGCAGGTGGCCTCGAGGAGGTCCGCGACTACGTGCAGCATCCCCCCGACTCAGTCCGGCAAGTCATGGCCGGCTACGCTCGGCGACCTCCCGAGGTGTTCAACCTCGACACCGAGCTAGACCCAAGGGCGGTCCCGGTTCTCCCGGGCCACACGTACCTCAACGGTGGAGCCCAAGACTCGTGGCTACTGAACACGATGCTGCAGCGTGTCGCGGGAAGTCAGTCACAGTGGTGGTCCGAGGTCGAGAAGATCGAGGCCGATCATCTCAGCGTTTGGCGCGATGACGAGTCGGGCGACCGCGTCGCGGTGTGGCGACTCCTCGGCGACACCGAGTCCGTCCGCAACGTCCTGACCGGGTCTGGCTCCCGATGGGTCGAGGCTGCCGAAGATGCGACCACTCACCACATGCGGCTGGTCGAAGGGGACTGGGTCTTGGTCGCGACAGAGGCCCCCAACGCCGTGGCCGTCGCCGACGCGATCACCGACTGGCAGAGTCGGGACCAAGCCCTCCAGCGCTCCGAGCTGGTTCGCACGCCGGACCCCAGGGGCCTCGTGCTGCTCCAACGCACGCAGTGACCCTACGCCACGGGACACGATGCGGGGTTACAGCGTAAGCGCGGGCCGCCGCCACAACGCCGTCCGCCCGCGCCTGTGCCCACGCAACCTCGGACTCCGACCACGTCGAGGCCAGCCACCCGGTCCCGAACTTGAAGGACAACTGGCCGTCGGTCGGGGCGACCGTAACGGTGTGTCGCATCGCGCTGGGGTCAGACGTGATCGCGAAGGATCCTTCGCTACTGGCTAGGATCCGAAACGTCGCTGTAGGCCCGACGACGTCGAAAGAACATCAGCACGAACAACGCGGACCAGCCCCACGGACTGGGGGCCGATGTGCATCCGCAACCGCCATCGTCACCATCGCCTGCGCCTGCGGAGTCGGTATCGCTTCCGACTCCTCCGACCGAGGGACCGTCACTGCCGCCTCCACTCCCGGTCGACCCACTGGCCGGTCCTGAGGGATCTTGGCCGCTCGAGCCCCCTGACCCGTCGGTGGAGGATGAGTCGCCTCCGCTACTCTCCCCCATCGGGGGCTCCTCATCCGTCCATTCGTAGGCGCCGATATCGAACGCCGCACCAAACGGACGCGGAACGCCGAGACGGTCGTCCGTCACCTCCGCGAGCTCGATGCCGACGTCGGTGGGTGCTGAGCCCAGCACGAGTCGGTAGTCGTGACCGGCCGCGTCTTCGAACACCGTGCCGTCCACGGCAAGATTACTCGCATCGCCGGCCGCAAGCGGCGGTACGGCATCGGCCAGGAACAACACGTTTCGCATCATCGTGTCGACGGGGTCGGTGCCGTCGTCATCGAGCAGAGTCGAGATCTGCCCCCCAAGCGTGGTGTTGTAGATCAGCGGCGCACTCAGGCCCTCCTCGAGTCGAAACCCAAGGTCGAGGTCGTACATCACGACGTTTTGCCACCGAACCTGCGCCGGGGCACGAAGCCGTCCTCCGATCTCGCAATCGTAGATCGTGGCGCGGTCCAGAACGAAGTCGACCTCTTCCTTGATCGTGAACGCTCCCTGGTTGCTGATCGAGTTGCGCCAGCCGTGCGCGACAACATCGCGAAACGTAGCTTTCGGCCGCGCACCGTCGCCGTTGAGTTCGTCGCCAACCTTGCTGTCGAACGCGTTCTCCCCGATCGGGTCCCCCTGCTCCCAACCGTTGACGCTGATGTCGAGCGGCCCAGACCACATCGTCGTGCGCTCTACGAGGACGTTGTCCCAAGCCGCTCGGCTGGGCGAGAGCTGCACGGCATCCCCGGTGACCATGTAGATCTCGCTGTCTCGCACCGTGAGGTCGAAGACGGAGTCGCCGGTGATCCCATGGGCGTCAGGATTGTTGTCGGGATCGAACTGCCGGACGCAGTGGTGGATGACGCTCGAGTCGAAGAGGATGTCCCTCGAGTCACGCAGGTCCACGCAGTCCTGGCCGGCGTTCATGATCTCGACGTCGATGAACTCGATGTTCGAACCCCCACCGACGACACCGTCGTCGGCAGCGAACGTGGAGTCGAAGACGAGGCCCTCGAAGATGTGAAAGCTGTGGTCGATCTCCAGCGCGGTGCCGTCCGATTGAACGATGGCCTGCCGAGGCTCCTCCGAGAGGATCGTGATCGGCGTTCCGTCCGCGCCGTCGGTCCGAGTCACGATCGCGCCATACGTACCCGCGAGCGCGTGGACCGTGTCACCGGGCTGTGCCGCATCTACGCCGTCCTGCAGGTCGGTGAACGGACTCGCCATGCTGCCATCGCCCCCGGGATCCGCCGCCGCGTCCACCCAGATCTCGGCGGCGTGGGCCGGCATCGCGTAGCCCGCAAGAAGTGTCGTGGTCAGCAACCCCCAGGTGTTTTTTCTACGCATCGCAAGCCCTCGACCAGCTTCGCCCATGGCCGTGCACTTTGCCAGCGCGGCCGCTCAGCCCTCCGGGTTCGGGTTGATGACTCCGGTGCCCGTACCGCCGACATACGCGTAGCTGTCCGCTTGATCGAAGCCCACCACCATGACCATGAAGCCCTCCGTGCTGTCGAGGGCATGAACACCATCGGCCGCGGGAACCCGCGCCACTTCATAGCCCCCTCCGGCATCGATGAACTCGGCGTCGGCGATGGCAACTCCGTCGAGTGTCACCGCGACCCCGGTCGGCCGCGTCACGACGAGCACATCGTTGATCCATTCGCTGGGAACCAAGACGATGTAGCGCGGCAGGTACTGCTCGATGGGACTCTGCTGCGCCATCGCCGGGTCGCCAGCATTGATTCCAGCGCTCAGGTTGCCCTCGCCGGTCATGTAGTTCGCCAGCGCGATAGGCTTGTCCGCCTCCACCAGAAAATCTCCCGGGTGCGCGGGCGTGCCCCCGGCGTAGAACTCGATCACACCGCCGGCTTGCAGGACCTGCGGGCCAGCGGGAACCCCGGTGACCTCCGGATCCGCGGTGAAGGTGATGGTGGTGTCATTGGTAGACCCTACCTTCCTTCTCTCTGGAAGAGAATTCCGGCAGGGCCCCCGTTCAAACCGTGCGTGCGGTTTTCCCCCACACGGCTTACCAGGAGGATCTTGAGCCGTCGCATTACGCAGC
>Ga0316204_10001728_pt1 | contig 55879 bp, 53 predicted proteins | sample 6monrhotite_MG_2_FD_205661 | JGI IMG/M metagenome (GOLD analysis project Ga0316204, IMG submission 205661) | Microbial mat bacterial communities from mineral coupon in-situ incubated in ocean water Damariscotta River, Maine, United States -... | ecosystem: Environmental > Aquatic > Marine >... | reverse complement strand
CAATAAACGCTTTTTGCGCGTCCGTGAATTTGGATGCTTTCATCGCTTCCACTCCTTCTCCCAGCCAAGAAAGTAGCAGTCAGAAACTCCAACTCAAAATAGTCCAGTTTTCAGGGTGCAGAGCAAGCCCCCTGTCGTCCACAGGAAAGCAGAAAAATGCCGCGACCGCAAAGGTAAAATGCTGCGATGCGGCATATGGCATGGCATGCGGTGTTGCATATAGTGCGGCATGTGGCGCGATATAAGGCGCGCGGGGTCAGGCGCCGTTCCAGTCGACGTTCTGGGCAATCTCTACTGTAAGTTGCCCATCCGGGTAGGGCTGCATCAAGGCGGCAAGGTCGTTTTCTTCGCCGTTCAGCCAGGTATCATATTGGGGTGGAGACAACAGAACGCCCATGCGGTGGTGGACGCCGGAGACGTCGGCGGAAGGCGGGCAAGTGACCATCGCAACCTGCGCCAGCTCTTGCCCGCCGGGCGCTGTCCAGATGTCCCAGATTGCGGCGAATGCCAAAAGCCGATGATCGGCGTGGTGAATACGCCAAGCGGTTTTCTTTCGCTTCTCGCCGGTCCATTCGTACCAGCCGTCGGCCGGCACAATGCCGCGCGCGATACCCTGAAAGGCAGATTTGGAAAAGACGGTTTCCGAGCGCGCATTTATGATGGTTTCCATCACCGGGCGACCGCGCGCGTTGACCCGGCCAACGGGGATCAGGCCCCATCGCATCCGCCTTGGGCCGCGGCCTGTCAGGACCAGTACCTCTTGTCCGGGGGCGATGTTGTGACGCGGCGGATCACTGGTCAGCCCACCGGTCGCACAGCCAAAGTGGCGCGCGATATCAGGCAGTGGGGTGGTCAGGAACAGGCGGCCCGGCATGGGTGCCAGCTTAGCGTGAAACATCTTTTCCCAGAAGGTATTTCGTGAAAAGCTTGGGCTCTGTTCAGGGAGGTTCAGGATGCAGCTTAATGGCAAGACGGCCATCGTGACGGGTGGCGCCTCGGGGTTCGGCGAAGGAATTGCGCGTAGATTTGCCGCCGAAGGTGCGCAGGTAATTGTTGCGGACCTGAATTTATCCGCCGCCCGCGAGCTGGCACAAGATATTGGTGGACTGGCAATCGAGGTTGATGTCGCGCAGAACGATCAGGTCAAAGTCATGGCCGATGCGGCGCTCGCGGCGCTGGGGCGCATTGATATTTTGGTGAACAACGCCGGGATCACCCATATGCCCGCCCTGATGGAGGATGTCAGCGAAGAGGATTTTGACCGTGTTTTAGCGGTGAACGCCAAGTCGGTCTATCTGACGGCCCGCCACATCGTGCCTCTGATGAAAGCGCAGGCAAGTGGCGCGATCCTGAATATTGCGTCGACTGCAGGCGTGTCGCCACGGCCGCGGCTGAACTGGTACAACGCCTCCAAAGGCTGGATGATCACGGCGACCAAGGCAATGGCGGTTGAGTTGGCCGCGCAAGGCATCCGGGTCAATGCGATCAACCCTGTTGCGGGCGAGACGCCGCTTTTGGCCAGTTTTATGGGTGGCGATACGCCTGAAAACCGGCAGAGGTTTTTGTCGACAATCCCGATGGGGCGCTTTTCGACGCCCACAGATATTGCAGCTTTGGCGGCGTTCTTGTGTTCAGACGAGGCGGGGCTGATCACCGGTCAGGCGATCGAAATTGACGGGGGGCGCACGATTTAGGCTACGCGCCGTGCTCCATGCTTTGGTCGTTGCTTGCCAAGGCGCCGGAACCGATGCAAAAAACGTGCATGGCAAATTTCATCTTTGGGTATGGGTCTTTGGTGAACCGCGGCACGCATGGCTATGGCGATGCAGCCCCTGCGACGCTGAACGGGTGGCGGCGGCGCTGGTGCAGCACGCCTGCTCGCGACGTGGCCTATTTATCGGTTTGGCGGTTGCCGGGGGCGCAGATTGACGGATTGGTTGCGCGGGTTGGTCCGCAGGAATGGGCCGCGCTGGACAGCCGTGAAGAGGCTTATGAGCGTCAGAATGTATTGCCCGAGGTTGAGCCGGCTCCGGGGCATGCCAAAAGCCTGATCGCGTTTTCAGTGCCCGAAAGTAACGTGCTGAGGGCCGTCGATCACCCGATCTACCTTAGCTATGTCGACGTTGTGGTTCAGGGATATCTGGATGTCTTTGGTCAGCGCGGCGCAGCTGCGTTTTTCGACACGACCGATGGTTGGGACCGGCCCATATTAGACGACCGGGCCGCGCCCATGTACCCGCGCCACCAAAAGTTAGAGCCCGAAGAAAAACGGTTTGTCGATAATCATCTGGCGCGGCTCAGCGGACACTGAGCGCGGTATTTCGGTTCAGGATCAGAATTTGCCGGGATCAGGACTTGCCAGGATCAGATTTTGCCGGGATCAGGACTTGGGGTGCACTTGCATCAATGGCATCACGTCTGCCATCTCTGGCCCCTTTGCGCGGCCGGTAACGGCCAGACGCAGCGGCATGAAAAGACCCCGCCCTTTGCGCCCAGTGGCCTCTTTCACGGCATTGGTCCATGTGGCCCATGTGTCAGGGCCGTAGGGCGGCTGCGGTAGCAGCGCCATGGCCTGAGCCACGAAATCGCGGTCTTCGTCTTCGACAGCGGGTGCTGCGCCTTGTGAAAAGACTTGCCACCAATCGGCCATGTCATCCAGCACGGTGATGTTTTCACGCACGACGGACCAGAACTGGGGGGCCAGTTGGTCGGGGACGCCCAAGGCGGCGACCTGACCGGCAACGGCCTCAAGCGGAAGGGTGCTGAGGTAACGGGCGGTCAGCGGGAACAGGTCCGCCTCGTCGAATTTGGTTGGTGCGGCACCAAAATGGGACAAATCGAAACCTTCGATCAGTTCCGCCAGCGAGCTGCACAGTTCGATCGGATCAGACGAGCCAAGCCGCGCCATATGGCTAAGCAGTGCCATAGGTTGCACGCCGCGGGCGCGCAGATCGCGCAGGGCCAAAGTGCCAAGGCGTTTTGACAGGGCCTCGCCATGCGGGCCGGTCAAAAGCGAGTGGTGGGCAAAAGTCGGCGCCTTGCCACCCAGCGCCTCAATGATCTGGATCTGGGTCGCCGTATTGGTGACGTGATCCGAGCCGCGCACAACATGCGTCACACCCATATCCGTGTCATCAACCGAAGATGCGATCGTGTAAAGCACCTGCCCGTCGCCGCGGATCAGAACCGGGTCGCTGACGCTTGCGGCATCAATCGAGATGTCACCTAAAATGCCATCGGTCCATTCGATGCGTTGCTGATCCAAGAGGAAGCGCCAGTGCGATGACCGCTCGCTGCGCAGCTTAGACTTTTCGTCGTCCGACAGGGCAAGGGCCGCGCGGTCATAAACCGGCGGGCGACCCATGTTCAGTTGTTTCTTGCGCTTGAGGTCCAGTTCGGTCGGTGTCTCGAACGCTTCGTAAAGCCGGCCACTGGCGCGCATCGCGTCCGAAGCCTCGGCGTAACGGTCCAGGCGCGCAGACTGTTTTTCGATGCGGTCCCAGGTCAGGCCCAGCCATTCAAGGTCTTCCATGATGCCGTCGGCATATTCTTGGGTTGACCGTACCGGATCGGTGTCGTCCAGCCGCAAGATAAACGTACCGCCAGATTTGCGCGCGATCATATAGTTGAAAAGCGCGGTGCGCAGGTTTCCAACATGGATAAAGCCGGTGGGCGATGGGGCGAAACGGGTGACGGTCATGGGAACTCTCCTCGGGCGCAACCCTGTCTCACAGCTGGGGTGGATTGTCCATATGGCGCAAGGTTTCGGCCAGCGGGGTTTGCATGGGTTCAAAGGCAAATACGTGCTATGGTTGGAAAATTAGGTAAAGGGAGTGCTTTTATGACGAATTTAACAAAACTTACACGTCGCCAGGCAATGCTGGCTGGTGCGGCGCTGCCGCTGGTGGGCGCGTTTGGCGCGCCTCAGGCGTTTGCCGCAAGCCACGGCGCCCCGACCCAACCTGTTGCACGGCGGTTTGCGCTTGGCGATTTTGAGGTCACGACGCTTTTGGCGGGCACAACGCCGCGCGACAAGCCACAGTCGATCTTTGGCATGAATGTATCGCCCGAAGAGTTCGCACAGGTTTCGGCAGAGAATTTTATCCCGACCGATGTGGCCCAGTTCTATTTCACGCCTACGGTGATCAATACAGGCTCGCAGGTGGTTCTTGTGGATACCGGGCTGAATGCCGCCGGAACGACGGCTGCATTGGCGGATGCCGGTTATACGCCCGAGGACGTGGATATTGTGGTCATCTCGCATATGCATGGCGATCACATTGGCGGGCTGATGAACAATGGTGCGCCGACGTTTTCCAATGCAAGCTATGTTACGGGTCAGGTTGAGTACGACCATTGGGCCGGGGCGGGAAACGAGCGCTTTGACCAGAACATGCGCCCGCTTGCCGAAAAGACGGCCTTCATCAAGGACGGTGACAGCGTTGTTTCAGGGATTACGGCCATGGCCGCCTATGGGCATACGCCCGGACATATGACTTTCATGCTGGAAAGCGGCGGCCAGCAGATGGTCTTGGCCGTCGATCTGGCCAATCACTATGTCTGGTCGCTGGCCTATCCTGACTGGGAGGTCCGATTTGACGCCGATAAGGCGGCTGCGGCTGCGTCACGCCGCAAGGTTCTGGGCATGCTTGCCGCGGACCGCGTGCCGATGGTTGGCTATCACATGCCGTTCCCGGGTGCGGGCTTTGTTCAGTCGCGCGACGATGGCTTTCGCTGGGTGCCGACAAGCTATCAGTTCATGTAGTTTGCCGGCTTGAGCTTTGCGGCGCGGTCCGGCCTAGCTGGAATCGCGCCAGCGGTTGACAATCGGATAACGGCGATCCAGCCAAAAGGCTTTGCCCGTCAGGCGCGGGCCCGGCGCGCTTTGAAAGCGTTTGTATTCAGAGATGTAGATCATCTGTTCGACGCGTTTGACCGTCTCGCGATCAAAGCCGCGTGCGACGACCTCGCCCACCGACAGATCATTGTCGATCAGCGCCTCCAGTATGGCGTCCAGAATTTCGTAGGGCGGCAGGCTGTCTTCGTCCTTTTGGTCCTCTCGCAGCTCGGCCGAGGGGGGCTTGTCGATGATCGAAGGCGGGATGACCATACCGGCGGGCCCCTTCATCCAGTCGCGATAGTTGTCATTGCGCCAGCGCGAGGTCGCAAAGACGCGCATCTTGTAGAGGTCCTTGATCGGGTTGTAGCCGCCCGCCATATCGCCATAGATCGTGGCATAGCCCACGGCGACCTCGGATTTATTGCCGGTCGTCAAGAGCATCTCGCCAAACTTGTTGGACATGGCCATCAACAAGAGCCCGCGCAGGCGCGACTGAATGTTTTCTTCGGTCAGGTCGGGTTTTGTGCCTTCAAATATCGGCGTCAGCGCCTGCGTGACCGCCGCGCGTGGGCCTGCAATCGAGATATCGTCCAACCGGCAACCCAGCGCCTTTGCGACCGCGCGGGCATCGTCCAGTGACGCGGTTGAGGTGTATTGCGAGGGCATCATCACACAGCGCACATTTTCAGGGCCAAGGGCGTCGACGGCGATCGCCGCGACGATGGCGCTGTCGATCCCGCCGGAAAGCCCCAACAGGACTTTGGTAAAGCCGGTTTTCGCCATGTAATCGCGCAAGGCCGTGACCATCACGCGATAGTCCTGTTCCCACTCATCCGGGAATACGTCTTTAAGACCTTCCTGTGCGCGCCAGCCTTCGTCGGTTTGGGTGAAATCGACGTGCTGAATGGCTTCGTCAAAGATCTGCATCTGCATGGCAAGGCGGCCACCGGGGTTGATCACAAAAGATCCGCCGTCAAAGACCTGATCGTCCTGCCCCCCTACCATATTGAGGTAAACCAGCGGCAGTCCGGTTTCGACCGTGCGCGCCACCATTTTCGACAAGCGCACATCGAACTTGCCCCGGTAATAGGGCGATCCGTTGGGCACAAAGAGGATTTGGGCACCGGTTTCGGCCATGGTTTCTGGCACATCCGGGTGCCATGCATCCTCGCAAATGGGCGTGCCGATCTGGATCGGACCGATGCGGTAGGGCCCTGAGATGTGGCCCTGATCAAAGACGCGCTTTTCGTCAAAGACCTTGTGATTTGGCAGCTCATGCTTGAGCATCCGCGCCTCTATTCGTCCGCCCTTCAATATCCAGTAGGCGTTATAGAGAAACCCGTCGTCGAGGTAAGGACCACCAATGCCCAGTGCCGGACCCTGGGCGGTGCGATTGGCCAGTTTCTGGATGTGATCCATGCAATCCATAACGAACGCAGGTTTCAGACAGAGGTCCTGTGTCTGGTAGCCGGACAAGAACATCTCGGGCAGTGTGACCAGGTCAGCACCCGCGTCGCGCCCTGTCACCCAGGCATCATAGGCCTTTTCGGCATTGCCACCAAGATCGCCGACCGTTGGGTTCAGCTGTGCGAGTGTTATGCGAAACTGATTGGCCATGTCGGACCTCGGATTGATGGTTTTCTGGTCTATACGCATAGGCAGTGGCAGTTGGAAGCCGATTGAGCCTAAAAGGCGTTGTAAGCCCACAAGGCGTCATTTAGGCTTTGACGTAATCTTGGCAAATTGCGGATCTTGAGGAACCATGGAAGGTAAACCGGGGCTGATGGTGCGAGTTAATGCGAAAGCGGGCGCAGCCCTGATATCTGTTTGTGTGGCTTTGGCCGCGCCGGTCTGGGCGCAAAGCTCGGGCGATGTGGTAACAAAACAGTACGAAGATGGTGGCATCTACGAGGGTACCTTTAAGGACGGCAAACAGGACGGCATGGGCACATATCGGCTGCCTAATGGATATGAATATTCAGGTGAGTGGGTCGATGGCGAGATCAAGGGCCAGGGCGTTGCAATATTTGCCAACGGGTCGGTCTACGAAGGCGCCTTTGCCGCGGGTAAGCCGAACGGGCAGGGCAAGATCACCTTTGTTGACGGTGGCACCTACGAAGGCGAATGGGTCGATGGCAAGATTTCTGGAAGCGGCATCGCGCAATACGCCAATGGCGTAAAGTATCAGGGCAATTTCAAGAATGCCCTGCACGACGGGCAAGGCACGATGACCAGCCCCAACGGCTATATCTACAAAGGCACATGGGTGAACGGCGTCAAGGAAGGGTCGGGCACGATCACTTACCCCGATGGCGCGGTTTACGATGGTTCACTTTCAGCCGGGCTGCGCGAAGGTCAGGGCACGCTGACGATGCAGGACGGGTTGATCTACACCGGTCAGTGGAAAGCCGGGCAGATCAACGGCACGGGCCGCCTGACCCAAGCCAATGGTGACGTCTACGAAGGCAGCCTTGTGAACGGAGCGCGCGCCGGGCAGGGCAAGGTCACCTATCAGAACGGTGATGTGTATCAGGGCAATTTTGCGGGCGACAAGCGGGACGGGCAAGGCACTTTCACGGGCGCGGACGGGTATGTCTATACCGGATCTTGGGTCGATGGGCGGATCGAAGGGCAGGGGCGTGTGACCTATCCTGATGGCTCTGTCTATGAGGGTCAGTTCAAGGATGACCTGGCCGAGGGCATTGGCAAGATCACTTATCCCGACGGAAATACCTACGAGGGTGACTGGGTTGGCGGCGTGATCGAGGGCAGGGGCGTTGCCCGCTATGCCAATGGGCTGGTCTACGATGGCGAGTTCAAGAACGCCAAGAACGACGGCCAAGGCAAGATGACCTATAGCGATGGCTATACCTATGAAGGAGCATGGAGGGACGGTCAGCGCGCAGGCACGGGCACGGCCACATATGCCGACGGGACGGTATATACCGGCACATTCATTGCCGGTCAGCGCGATGGTCAGGGCACAATCGTGATGTCAGATGGCTTTAAGTACCAGGGCCAGTGGTCTCAAGGCGAGATCAATGGCACGGGCACGGCGACCTATGCAAATGGCGATGTCTATGAAGGAAACTTTGTGCGCGGCAAGCGTCAGGGCAGCGGCACCATCAAATACGCCAATGGCCAGCAGGCGGCCGGCAACTGGGAAAACGGCGCTTTGACTGAAGAGGCCCCATCACCCGCAGCTGGTGCCGAAGGCGGCGCCGCATCGGGTGATGGGACCGTACAACCCTCGGGCAATTAAGCGATATTTTGCTCCGATCGTTCTGGGCGACGTTTGCGCTGCGCGGGCGGTTTGGGTGACTTCACCGATAATAAACGGCTTTTCTTTTCTGATGTGCCGCCTATAGTGCAGCCTATGTTGAATAAGGGACATATCATTGCTTTGAACCTGCGCTTTGCGGGTCTGTCCCTAATTCTTCTTCTCCTTAGCCGCCTCTGAGCGTGCCATCTGGCGCGACCGCTCAGGGGGGAAACGCGCCATTTGATGCTAAGGACAAAAAAGAGATCAGAACCATGACAGAACAAAAGAACGCAAACGCTGCGACGGCCACCTCGTCTCGGGACAAAGTCCTGATTTTTGACACCACCCTGCGGGACGGTGAACAGTCGCCCGGCGCGACCATGACCCATGAAGAAAAGCTGGAGATAGCCGGGCTCCTGGACGAGATGGGCGTCGATATCATCGAGGCCGGTTTTCCGATCGCCTCTGAGGGCGATTTCAACGCGGTTTCCGCGATTGCACGCGCGGCACGCAACAGTGTCATCTGTGGGCTTGCGCGCGCGAACTTCAAGGACATCGACCGCTGTTGGGAGGCGGTAAAACACGCGCGGCGCCCGCGCATCCATACGTTCATCGGCACATCGCCGTTGCACCGTGCGATCCCCAACCTCAACCGCGATGAGATGGCCGAACGCATCCACGAGACGGTGACCCATGCGCGCAACCTGTGCGACAACATCCAATGGTCGCCCATGGATGCCACGCGCACAGAAGAAGATTACCTGTGCCGTGTGGTCGAGATTGCAATCAAGGCAGGGGCCACGACGATCAACGTCCCCGACACCGTCGGCTATACCGCCCCGCGCGAAAGTGCCGATCTGATCCGCATGCTGATCGAGAAGGTTCCGGGTGCCGATGACGTGATCTTTGCCACGCATTGCCACAACGATCTGGGCATGGCGACGGCCAACGCGCTGGCCGCGGTCGAAGGCGGTGCGCGTCAGATCGAATGTACGATCAACGGGTTGGGTGAGCGGGCCGGCAACACCGCACTCGAAGAGGTCGTTATGGCCCTGAAGGTGCGCCACGATATCATGCCCTGGACCACTGGTGTGGACACCACCAAGATCATGAACATCAGCCGGCGCGTGGCCGCTGTGTCGGGGTTTGCGGTTCAGTATAACAAGGCGATTGTCGGCAAGAACGCCTTTGCCCATGAAAGCGGCATCCATCAGGATGGTATGCTGAAAAACGCCGAGACGTTTGAGATCATGCGCCCGTCGGATGTGGGTCTGTCTGACACTAACCTTGTCATGGGCAAGCATTCGGGCCGTGCGGCCTTGCGCGCCAAGCTCAAGGATCTGGGCTTTGAGTTGGGCGATAACCAGCTTAAGGACGTTTTTGTCCGCTTCAAGGCTTTGGCGGACCGCAAGAAAGAGATCTATGATGACGATCTAGTCGCCCTGATGCGCGATCAGTCGGCGGATGAACAAAGCGACCGTTTGCAGATCAGAAAGCTACGCGTTGTTTGCGGCACCGAAGGCCCCCAGACCGCCGATCTGACGATGAGCATCGATGGCGTTGACCATCAGGTTGAGGCTACGGGTGACGGACCGGTTGATGCAACGTTCAACGCGGTCAAAGCGCTTTTTCAGCACGAGGCGCGGTTGCAGCTTTATCAGGTGCATGCGGTGACTGAAGGCACAGATGCTCAGGCAACGGTCAGCGTTCGGATGGAAGAGGACGGCAAGATTGCCACGGGTCAGTCCGCCGACACCGATACGGTCGTGGCCAGCGCCAAGGCCTATGTCAATGCGCTGAACCGACTTTTGGTGCGGCGTGATCAGCAAAGCTCGGGCTTTGATGTCAAAGGCGTCAGCTATAAGGATGCGGGCTGACCTTCTGAAAACTGGTTCCAACGGGCGGAGATTGCGGTTTGAACACATATGATTTCAAAAGCAAAACGGCCGTTGTTACCGGCGGTGCTCAGGGTATCGGGCTGGCAGTTGTTGAACGGCTGCTGGCCTCGGGGGCGCGGGTGGCCAGTTGGGACCTGAACCAGGAACGCAACGATCAGGTCATGGCGGCCTTGTCCGGTCAGGCCATTGCGGTGGGGTGCAACGTTGCCAACTGGACTTCGGTCAGCAAGGCGCTGAGCCAGACAATCGACCAGATCGGACCGGTGGACGTTGTCGTCAACAGCGCAGGTGTTGCAGGCCCAAATGCAACGGTTGAAGACTATGACAATGACGCCTGGGAACAGATCGTCGCGATCAACCTGACCGGCACGTATCACGTCAACAAATGCGTGATTGCGGGTATGAAAGAGCGTGGCTATGGGCGCATCGTCAATATAGCCTCGATCGCGGGTAAAGAGGGCAATCCAAACGCCAGTGCCTATTCGGCTTCGAAGGCCGGTGTGATCGGGTTTACAAAGTCGCTGGGCAAGGAATTGGCAGGTTATAACATTGCCGTGAACTGTGTCGCGCCAGCGGCGGCCAGAACACCAATATTTGACCAGATGTCGCAAGAACACATCGACTATATGCTGTCCAAAATCCCGCGGGCGCGTCTTCTTGAAGTGGAAGAGGCTGCAGCCATGATTTGCTGGATGGCCAGTGCCGAGAATTCCTTTACCACCGCCGGTGTTTTCGACCTTTCCGGGGGGCGCGCGACCTATTGATGGATGCCGCGCGAAATTTGCGCGAAATTCCGCCGCCAGAGGGCCTTTTATCCCGCCACTGCGCTGCATATAAGACGGGAGGGCTTACGTCCCCGGGGGGAATCGTCGGCCGTTCAACTTTTAGCAACGGGACATCCTTGAAAATGCGTTTACTGGCTGGGCTGTTTTCGTCCGATATGGCGATTGACCTTGGGACCGCGAATACGCTGGTCTACGTCAAGGGCAAGGGCATTGTTCTTAACGAACCTTCGGTGGTCGCCTACCACGTGAAAGATGGTCGCAAGCAAGTGCTTGCGGTGGGTGAGGATGCAAAGTTGATGCTGGGTCGTACGCCCGGATCAATCGAGGCGATCCGGCCCATGCGCGAAGGTGTGATCGCCGATTTCGACACCGCCGAAGAGATGATCAAGCACTTTATCCGCAAGGTTCACAAGCGCACGACGTTTTCCAAGCCAAAGATCATAGTCTGTGTGCCCCATGGTGCGACACCAGTTGAAAAACGTGCGATCCGTCAGTCGGTTCTGTCGGCAGGTGCGCGGCGTGCAGGGCTGATTGCCGAACCGATCGCGGCGGCCATTGGCTCGGGCATGCCGATCACCGACCCCACTGGCAGCATGGTTGTTGATATCGGCGGCGGCACGACCGAAGTTGCGGTTCTGTCTCTGGGTGATATCGTTTACGCGCGTTCGGTGCGGGTGGGCGGTGACCGGATGGATGATGCGATCATTTCCTACCTGCGCCGTCAACAGAACCTGTTGATCGGTGAATCCACGGCCGAGCGGATCAAGACCTCTATAGGTACCGCGCGGATGCCTGATGATGGGCGTGGCGCGTCCATGCAGATCCGCGGGCGCGACCTGTTGAACGGCGTTCCCAAAGAGACCAGCATCAATCAGGCGCAGGTTGCCGAAGCGCTTGCTGAACCTGTACAGCAGATTTGCGAAGCGGTGATGACCGCGCTTGAGGCGACGCCGCCGGACCTGGCGGCTGATATCGTAGATCGCGGTGTCATGCTGACGGGTGGTGGCGCGCTTTTGGGTCAGTTGGACCTGGCGCTGCGCGAGCAGACGGGACTTGCGGTTTCGGTTGCGGACGAGTCACTCAATTGTGTGGCTTTGGGTACCGGCAAGGCGCTGGAATATGAAAAACAGCTTCGGCATGTGATAGACTACGACAGCTGATAGATCATTTCGGGGGATTTTGTGGCACGAGACAGAGGCAATTCTGACACGTTTGTGCGCCCGATCCGCCAGATACTGGTGGCCGGGCTTGTCCTGTTTCTTGTCCTGATTTTTCTGGTCTGGCGCATCGACAATCCGCGGGTTGAGCGGTTTCGAACCAATATGATCGACCGCGTCCTACCCAACTTTGACTGGGTTCTTCTGCCGGTTACTGGGGCCGCGAATATGGTCAGCGATTTTCAATCATATGCCAGAGTCTACCAGCAAAACCAAGAGCTTAGGCGCGAACTTCAACAGATGAAGTCGTGGAAGGAAGCGGCGCTTCAGCTTGAACAAAAGAACGCCAAACTGTTGGATCTCAACAACGTTCGGCTGGACCCCAAGTTCACGTTCATCACGGGCGTTGTTCTGGCCGATAGCGGATCGCCCTTTCGCCAGTCGGTGCTTTTGAACATTGGCGGTCAGGACGGGTTGCAGGACGGCTGGGCGGCGATGGATGGCATCGGCCTGGTCGGGCGCATTTCCGGCGTTGGGCGCAAGACGTCGCGCGTGATCCTTTTGACTGATCGTTCAAGCCGGATACCGGTGACGGTTCAGCCTTCGGGCCAGACCGCCCTTTTGGTCGGCGACAATTCGGCGCTGCCCCCCATCGAATTTCTGGAGGCACCTGAACGGGTCCGCCCGGGTGACCGTGTTGTGTCATCCGGTGATGGGGGGGTATTTCCGGCCGGGCTTTTGGTTGGGCAGGTGGCCGAGGGGCGTGACGGGTTGTTGCGGGTGCGGCTGACGGCGGATTATGAGCGGTTGGAGTTTCTGCGCATCTTGCGGACCCATCCCGCCGAAGCAGTGAGCGATCCGGGCGCGTTGGTCCTGCCGGGTGATCAGCCGGTTGACGAAGCCTCACCCGAGGTAGCGCAGGATGGATAGCGCATCGCCCGTGCATAACTGGATTTATCGCGGGATCTTCCTAAGCGTGGCGGCGACAATCATCTTGATCCAGCTTTTGCCGCTGGACACGTTGCCACCCAGCATCCCTGCGCCGGATGTCCTGCCGATTTTGACCTTTGCCTGGGTTTTGCGGCGCCCTGAATATGTGCCTATTGCGCTAGTCGGGCTGGTGTTTCTCTTTGCTGATCTCTTTTTCATGCGACCACCTGGGCTTTGGGCGGCGCTGATCGTGGTCGGGGCCGAAGTTCTACGCGCCCGCGGTTTGGCCTTTCGTGAAATGCCGTTCATCTTTGAATGGGCGTTGGTGGGCGCTGTCATGGCGGCGGTGACTTTGGCCAATCAGGTTGTGTTGGCAATAACTGTGACGCCCGCGCCGGGGCTTGCGGCTAGCCTGATCCAGATGGTTCTGACGATCCTGATTTATCCGGCGGCGGCAATTGTGACGCGGCTGTTGTTCAAAGTGCGTCGCCCGACACCGGGCGAGTTAAGTGCAAGGCGGGTGCGCCTGTGAAGCGGTCCGTTCGCGATACCGAGGAAAGCGCCCGCATAATCAGCCGCAGGGGGTTGATCCTGGCCGCGGGGCAGGCCGGGCTGGTGGCGATACTGGGCCTGCGGATGCGCCAGCTTCAGATTAATGAGGCCGCGCAGTACCGGTTGCTGGCCGAAGAAAACCGGATCAACATTCGTCTGATCGCACCGGTTCGCGGGTTGATATTTGACCGCAACGGCAGCCCGATCGCTCAGAACGAACAGAATTACCGCGTGGTGATCGTGCGCGAAGAGGCGGGTGATGTCGATCAGGTGCTTGAGCGTCTGTCCAAGGTCATTGACCTGACCCCCGAACAGATTGACCGCGCGCGCGCCGACATCAAAAAGCGCAGCGCCTTTGTTCCGGTGCAAATCGCGGACCGGCTGAACTGGGACGAGATTTCGGCCGTTGCGGTCAATGCCCCGGCGCTGCCGGGCGTATCGCCCGAAGTTGGCCTATCGCGGGTTTACCCGCATGGCGAAGACACGGCCCATATCGCAGGCTATGTGGGACCGGTCAGCGATTATGACCTGTCCAAGCTGGAAGACCGCGACCCGGTTTTGCAGATCCCTGAGTTTCAGATCGGCAAGACAGGCGTCGAGGCCAAGCTGGAGCGTACGTTGCGCGGGCAGGCGGGTTCCAAACGGATTGAGGTCAATGCCGTGGGACGGGTGATGCGCGAGCTTGATCGCGATCCCGGCGTTGCAGGGGCTGACCTGCAACTGACACTCGACAACAAGTTGCAGAATTTCGTTCAGGCGCGTCTGGCAGGCGAAAGTGCGGCGGTGGTGGTGATGGACGTCAATTCGGGCGACTTGCTGGCCATGGGGTCGGCGCCGTCGTTTGATCCAAACAAGTTCGTGCGCGGAATCTCGGGCACTGACTATGGTCTTTTGACCGGCAACAAGTACCGCCCCCTGGCAAATAAATCCGCGCAAGGCACCTACCCACCCGGTTCGACCTTTAAGATGGTGACGGCTCTTGCCGCACTTGAGGATGGGCTGATCACGCCGGATGAAACGATTTATTGTCGTGGTTTCATAGAGTTGGGTAATCGGCGCTTTCACTGCTGGAAGCGTGCAGGTCACGGACAGATGAACCTGAACGATGGGCTGGCCCAGTCTTGCGACGTCTATTACTACGAATTGGCGCAGCGCGTTGGCATCGAAAAGATCACAGCTATGGCGAACCGGCTGGGGCTTGGTATTCGACATCCGGTGCCAATTTCGGCCGTTGCAAAGGGGCTGACGCCGACCAAGGCTTGGAAGAAAGAGCATCGCGGCAGCGACTGGGTTGTCGGCGACTCGCTGAACTCGGCCATTGGTCAGGGGTTCGTTCTGGCATCGCCGCTTCAGCTGGCCGTCATGACGGCCCGCATCGCGTCCGGGCGCGCGGTCGAGCCCAAGCTGATCAAATCGGTGAACGGGGTCGAGGTTGAGGCGCCTGAGCCAGAGAGCCTGGGCCTGAACGAGAACAATCTGCGCATGGTGCGCCGTGCGATGTTCAACGTGTCCAATAACAAGCGCGGCACAGCGTTTCGCTCGCGCATCATCGATGACGCCTTTGCGATGGCTGGCAAAACGGGCACCAGTCAGGTCAGAAACATTACGGCCGAGGAACGCCGTCAGGGTGTTTTCAAGGATGCTGATCTGCCTTGGGAAAGGCGCGATCACGCGTTGTTCGTGAATTTCGCGCCGTTTGATGTACCAAGGATCGCGGTATCGGTGGTGGTTGAACATGGTGGCGGGGGCTCTGTCGCGGCGGCGCCCATTGCACGTGACGTGACGCTTTTTGCGCTGACGGGCGGGATGCCACCACTTGAGGCTTATCCGAAACGCGACCGGCCCAGGATCGAGCGCGAACAAAGCGAGCTGCCCTTGGGCCCGATAAATACCGAAGGCGGAGCCAGCCGCGCATGAGCTATCTTGAGCATTCCCACAAATCTGTGCCTGCGGGTTTCGCAAAAGTTCTCTATCTGAACTGGGCGCTGGTCGTTCTACTGACGGCGGTCGCCTGCGTCGGGTTCTTGATGCTTTACTCGATCGCGGGCGGTTCGATGACACCTTGGGTCGCACCCCAGCTAAAGCGCTTTGTGCTGGGCATAGTTTTGATGTTCGGCGTGGCGATGGTGCCGATCTGGTTCTGGCGCAACATGGCGGGACTGGCCTTTGGCGTGTCTATCCTGCTTTTGCTGGTGGTGGATTTTTTTGGGACGGTCAGCATGGGCGCGCAGCGCTGGATCGATCTGGGGTTCATGCGGCTTCAGCCGTCCGAGCTGACCAAAGTGACGCTGGTAATGATCCTGGCGGCTTATTACGACTGGCTGGATATCCGGAAAACCTCGCGGCCAATATGGGTCCTGATCCCAGTGGTCCTGATCCTTTTGCCCGTGGCTTTGGTCCTGAAACAACCCGATCTGGGAACCGCGATCCTGCTTTTGGGTGGCGGGGCGATCATCATGTTTCTGGCGGGGGTCAGCTGGATTTATTTTGCGGCGGTTTTTGCGATGGCGGGTGGTCTTGTGACGGCGGTCTTTATGTCGCGCGGCACGCCGTGGCAATTGATCGAAAACTATCAGTACCGGCGGATCGATACGTTTCTTGATCCGGGATCTGACCCTTTGGGGGCTGGGTATAACATCACGCAGGCCAAGATCGCACTGGGATCGGGTGGGTGGAGCGGGCGTGGTTTCATGCAGGGCACACAGACGCGCCTGAACTTTCTGCCGGAAAAACAGACCGACTTTATCTTTACGACACTGGCCGAAGAGTTCGGGTTCATCGGGGCATTTTCGCTGTTGATGCTTTATGGCGCGATCATCGTCTTTTGCGTGTCGACCGCGCTTAAGACGAAAGACCGGTTCGCATCGCTGATGATCTTTGGTGTCGCGGCGACGTTTTTCCTGTATTTTTCGGTCAATATGCTGATGGTTATGGGGCTTGCACCGGTCGTTGGCGTGCCGCTGCCATTGGTGTCATATGGCGGGTCGGCCATGTTGGTCCTTTTGGTCGCCTTTGGCTTGGTCCAAAGCGCGCATATTCATCGTCCGAGGTAGAGTTTTGTCCCTGAACATCCTTTTTGCGGCAGCGCCTGAACGCTGGGCCGAATACGAAGCCCCGTTGCGGTTCGCCTTGGCTGAGGCGGGGTTGAAATATGAACTGACGCCTGAGGTTGGTGACGCTTCCAGGGTTGATTACATTGTGTATGCCCCGAACGGGGCCGTTCAGGATTTCAGGCCCTTTACGGCGACCAAAGTGGTTCTGAACCTCTGGGCCGGGGTTGAGGCATTGGTCGACAACGAAACCCTGACCCAACCGCTGACGCGTATGGTCGACGCCGGGCTGACCGAAGGCATGACCGAGTGGGTTACAGGCCACGTCTTGCGCCATCATCTGGGTATGGATGTGCAGATCCAGGGGTTGGCGGGCAAATGGGCCAGCAAGGTGCCGCCGCTGGCGCGGGATAGATCGGTGGGCGTATTGGGACTGGGCGAGTTGGGACAGGCCTGTGCCCAGATGCTGGCGCATCTGAACTTCCGCGTAACGGGGTGGAGCCGCCGTGCCAAAGAGGTCGCGGGAGTTACTGCGCTTCATGGTGACGAGGGGCTAATGCAGGTTTTGCGCAGCTCAGAGATACTGGTGCTATTGTTGCCGTTGACGCCCGGCACCGAGAACCTGTTGGATGCAGGGCGTATCGCGATGCTGCCCAAGGGCGCGGTGATCCTGAACCCCGCGCGGGGCGCTATCATTGATGACACCGCCCTTTTGTCGGCGCTGGATAGCGGACAGCTGGACCACGCGACGCTGGACGTTTTTCGTACCGAACCCCTGCCGCCCGAGCACCCGTTCTGGGGTCATCCCAAAGTGACCGTCACGCCGCATATCGCGTCCGAGACGCGGCCCGGTACGGCCGCTCAGGTGATTGCTGAGAACATAAGCCGAAGCGAGGCAGGCGAGCCGCTTTTGCACCTTGTCGATCGTCGCGCCGGGTACTGAACGGCCTGCGTTACTTCAGGATCGGTGGCTTTTGCGGGTCTGATCCAGGCGCTTTGCGGGACTCGGGATCGGATCGCTGGGCGATGTCGAAACGCAGCCCCTTTCTGGCCAGATGCGCCGACATCGGGTCACTGGCCCGAAAAAAGCCGACGTCCAGGGTTCCGGCTTCGATACCGCTGAAGATAAGGGCCTCGTTAACCGCCTGGGTCAGAGCCTCTTGCGCTTGGGGGATGGCGTCGACAAAGGCCAGAATGTGACCGCGCCGGCCGCCTTCGTAGCGAACTCCGACAAGATAGGCAGAGCGTGCCATTCCGGTGGCGGTGGCAAGCTTGGCATCCAGCGCGGTGATCAAAACCTCGGGCAAGCCGGATGGCGCCCGAATTTCTTCGGCGCGTTCCTCTACCATGTCGGGGCTTTGGCCCAGCGTCCGGCTAAGCCAGACCACCGCGTCGGGCGGGATCAACATGGCCGAGGGCGCAACTTCGAGGTTTAGACCCAGACCCAGGTTCTGTTCCGACAAAAGGAGGGCAAGGATGCGTCCGGACATGGCCGCATAGGGTACGGTTTCGCCGACAAATTCGGCCAGCCGCGCTTCGCGATCAAATGCGACCACAAAGCTGTGATCCTGAACGTTAAAGACCTGTGGTGCGATGTTGTCGCCGGAGGGTTCTTCCAGCAACAACAGGAAAAGTTCGGCGTCGGCAAGGCGTTCGTAGAACCCAAGGCGCGCGGCGTCATCTTCGGGTGTGGCCGACATCGCGGCGTGCGCCTGGTCGAGGGGGGTGTTCTCAGTCGTCATTCAGCGCGTCTTTCACATGGTTTCTCAAGGCCGGCAAGAGCTGGCTTGAAAACCAGGGGTTGCGCTTGATCCAGCCGGTATTGCGCCAGGATGGATGGGGCAGGGCGAAAACGCCCTCAGGCAAGTTGCGCCAGTTGGCGACTGTCTGGGTGACGGTACCTGCGGCTTTGCCCAAGTGCCATTTCTGGGCGTAGCCGCCGACCAAAAGTGTCAGGCGCATTGGCCCCAGGGATTGCATCACATCCAAACGCCAGGTGCGCGCGCAAATGGGCGGTGGCGGCAGGTCGGCGCCCTTGGCGCTGAGACCGGGATAGCAAAACGCCATAGGAAGGATCGCGATGCGGCCCCGATCATAGAATGCGTCTTCGCCAATGCCCATCCAGTCGCGCAACCGGTCGCCCGAGGGATCGGTAAAGGGCTTGCCGCTTTGGTGGACCCGATTTCCGGGTGCCTGACCTGCGATCAAAATGCGCGCACCGGGTTGGAACCAGACAATCGGGCGCGGTTCGTGGCCTGTTGGTGTTGCGGCGAACCGGTCGCGACAGATCTCGCATTGGCCGATTTTCCGGCTCAGTGTTTGGGGTGGGTTTTCCATCCAAACGATCTAGCCCCAGATTTTAACGATTGTCCAAAGTTCGTGGGCGGAGTGGTCAAATGCCCGGCGGTGGATCAGCCTTAGGGGCGTCCAAGCAGCCGGGCGCGGCGCACAGGCCCATGCCTGCGGCAAACACCGTTGCCGACCCTTCTTAGTTGTTCTATTTCAGCGACAACAACGGCCCCAAGGGGGAACACTGATATGTACCGCGTCTGGAATTTCGTCACGAGTTACTCGCTGTTACTGATCAGCGGGGCGCTGATTGCCCTGGTCTGGGCCAACGTCAATGCCGAGGCCTACCATCATATCGTTGAATACCCTTTGTTCTTTAACGACTGGGTCGGCACCGAGTTCGGCGAATGGACGCAAAAATACGGCGCCGGGTACGAGATCTATTTAGAGGCCGGGACGACGCGCGTTCTGTCTCTGCATTATCTGGTGAATGACATCCTGATGGCGTTCTTTTTTGCTGTAGCGGCCAAAGAAGTCTGGGAGGCGGTGATCCTCGAAAATGGCGCGTTGCGGGGGCGCAAAGCCGCGACGCCGCTTTTTGCCACGGCGGGTGGGATGCTGGGCCCGATCGCCGTTTATCTGGGTTTGGCTGCAATTATGGGATCGGATGTCTATGACGCGGTGACGCGTGGCTGGGCGATCCCCACGGCCACGGATATCGCCTTTTCCTACCTTGTCGGGCGCATTGTATTTGGTGCGGGTCACCCTGCGGTGCGGTTTTTGTTGCTTTTGGCGATTGCCGACGATGCCGCCGGGTTGGTCATTCTGGCGGTGTTCTATCCGTCGGCCGAGATTGCACCGCTTTGGTTGCTGCTTTCGCTCTTTTCTGCGCTTGGGGCGTTTGTGTTGTTCAACTGGCTTCCGCGCAAGCTGGATGGCCAGAACCAGGTGCGCCCGAACTCGACCTGGGTGCGCCAGGTGTTGTCATTCTGGCCCTACCTACTTGCCGGCGTTCTAAGCTGGTACGGGTTTATGCGCGCAGGCCTGCATCCGTCCCTTGGGCTTTTGCCTATTGTGGCGGTGATCCCGCATGCGGATCGTGAGTTCGGTATTTTTTCTGAAGCAGAACAATATCTTAGCGACCTTCTGAACCACACTCAGCACCTGTTGAAGCACCCTGTAGAGGTTATCCTGTTCTTCTTTGGTTTTCTGAATGCCGGGGTCGAGTTCAATGCGATCGCTGCGCCAACATGGCTGGTTCTGGCCGGGCTTTTGGTGGGGAAACCTTTGGGGATCATGCTTTTTGGCTGGTTTGCGGCGCGGCCATTGGGGCTGGGCCTGCCCAAGGGGATGCGGACGGTTGACCTTTTTGTGGTTGGCTGTGTGGCGGCGATCGGCTTTACGGTGTCGCTGTTTATCGCCTCGGTGGCCTTTGCCAACGGGCCAGTTCAGGACGCGGCGAAGATGGGGGCGCTCTTTAGTTTTAGCGCGGCGGTCATCGCGTTCATTGCGGGGCGGCTATGCAAGGTTGAGCGGCAAACGGACTGAGATTGTTGCTGATGCCGGTGAAAATACCGGGCGCATGCAAGGATTTTGCCGCATTTGCGTCAGATGGGCGTGAAGATCATTGTAAAATTAGTGCGTTCCGGAACATAATACCGCCAAATTGGGCCGTTAATGTGCCCTCAGTAAAAGTCCGATAGGGACTATTTGTCCGGATAGGACCAACCAGGCGAGCAGATGCTAGAGTTTGAAAACGTCAGCAAGTCCTTTTGGACGGGAAAGCAGCGCAAGGTTATCCTTGATCGCGCCTCGTTCAGGGTTGAGCTGGGCAACTCGATGGGGATCCTTGCACCAAACGGTACTGGCAAGACCACGCTGGTGAATATGATGGCTGGCCTTGAAAAGCCGGATGAGGGTGAAATCCGGCGCGGGTGCCGCATCTCTTTTCCTCTGGGGTTCATGGGCGGCGTCGTTGGCAAGCATACCGCGATGGAAAACAGTCGCTATATCGCGCGGCTTTACGGGCTGGATCCCGACTATGTCGAAGCTTTCTGTCGCTGGCTTTGTGGTTTGGAAGAATATTTTGATATGCCGCTTGGCACCTATAGCACCGGCATGCGATCACGGTTCAGCTTTGCATTGATGCTGGCGCTGGATTTTGACATCTACCTGATCGACGAGGGCATGCCGTCGTCTACGGATGTCGAGTTCAACCGCAAGGCAGGTGCAATTCTGAAAGAGCGGCTTGAAAAGACGACGATCGTCATCGTCTCGCATCAAGCCGCGACACTGGAAAAGTTCTGTCGCACGGCCGCAGTTCTGCGGGATGGGCGTTTGTATCAGTTCGACACCTTGGAAGAAGCGAAACAGCTCTATGACTATCAAGCCCAAGGCTAAGAAGTTCAGAATTCGGCGCAGCTCGCCCTTGACCAATGGTGTGTCGGGCGGAGGTGGAGGTGCCGGTGCGCCGGCTGCTGCGTCTGCCCCTGCCTCTGCGGCTGGCGTGGCTTCGGCCGCTGCGGTGCGCCACCCTGAACCTGTGCCTCAGGACACGGTGCATGTGGGCGAAGTTGCTTCTGCAGGAGAGGTTTCGACCGAAGAAGGTATCGACGAGATCCGTCGCGAGGGTCTGACAGGCAGACAATTGCGGATGGCGCGACGTGTGGCGCAACGCAATGGGCTGGCGCCGACGTCGGATTTCGATGCGGTACGCCTTTTGCGTCAGAAGGGCATTGATCCGTTCCAGCGATCTAACATGCTGGAACTTGTGGTTCCGGGTGCGGGCGAAAACAGCGTTCAGGAGGCGCCGCAAAACCTTCCTCAGACTGTTCCGCAACCTTCCAAAAACCTGCCTTCGAACGAGTTTATGTCCGAAGATGCGCGCGCGCGCGAAATTCAGCAGATCCAACGCGACATCGCAAACCGGCGCCGCAAAAAGACGATGATGCTGATGATCAGGCTGGCGTTCTTTGTGGGCCTGCCAACGTTGCTGGCTGGATACTATTATTACGCCATTGCTACGCCGCTTTATGCTACCAAGTCCGAGTTTGTGATCCAGCAGGCCGAACCCGCGGCAGGCGGCAAGTTGGGCGGGCTCTTTTCGGGAACGAGTTTTGCGACCTCGCAGGATTCCATCGCCGTCCAAAGCTATCTTGAATCGCGTGATGCGATGCTGCGACTGGACGCAGACGAGGGCTTTAAAAAACACTTTAGCCAACCCAATATCGACCCGCTTCAGCGGCTGGATGCCAATGCGTCCAACGAAGATGCCTATAAGATTTACAAGCAGAACGTGAACCTTGGGTATGATCCGACCGAAGGGATCATCCGGATGGAGGTGATTGCGGCCGACCCCGATACCAGCCGCCGGTTCTCGGAAGCCTTGATTTCCTACGCCGAGGCGCGGGTAGATAACCTGACCCGGCGCCTCCGAACGGACCAGATGGCCGGCGCTGTGGCCAGTTTCAAAGATGCCGAAGACAAAATGCGGTCGGCACAGACGCGGGTTATCAAGCTGAAAGAAGCATCGGGCGTTGTGGACGGCACCAGCGTGGTTTCGACCCGCGTCGGGCAAATTTCGTCCTTCGAGTTGGAACTGGCACAGAAGAAGCTGGCACTTCAGGGGATGCTTAGCAACGCACGGCCCAACAGAGCCCGCGTGGCGGGGCTGCAAGGCGATATCCAGCGGATCGAAGCCTTGATTGCCAACATGCAAAGTGAGTTGACGACAACCGGCAACAACACCGAGTCACTTGCCCGGACATCCAGCGATCTTTTGGTAGCCGAGGCCGAACTGCAGACCCGCCAGTTAATGCTGAGCCAGGCTTTGCAGCAGCTTGAAACGGCGCGCATCGATGCCAACCGGCAGACCCGCTATCTGTCTTTGGGGGTCTCGCCTGTTCCGCCGGACGAACCGACCTATCCGCGCTCGTTTGAAAACACGATCCTGGCGTTTCTGATCTTTTCGGGCATCTACCTGATGATCTCGCTTACAGCGTCGATCCTGCGCGAACAGGTTACATCCTGATATGAAAACCGTCGTGATCGGGGATATGGCGGTTGGTAACGACCAGTCATTGACGCTGATTGCGGGGCCGTGCCAGTTGGAGGGCCGCGCGCATGCGCTGATGCTGGCAGAGCGGCTGGTCAAAGCCGCGCAAAGCGCCGGGGTCGGGCTGATCTTCAAAGGCTCTTACGATAAGGCTAACCGAACTTCCGTGGATGGTGCGCGCGGGTTGGGGCGCGACGAAGGTCTGGAAATTCTTGCGGCCGTTCGCGACCAGTGCGGGTGCCCGGTTCTGACGGATGTTCACCAACCTCAGGATTGTTCCGCTGTGGCCGAAGCGGTTGATGTCTTGCAGATCCCGGCGTTTCTGTGCCGTCAGACCGACCTTTTGATTGCCGCCGGCCAAACTGGTGCGGCGATCAATATCAAAAAGGGTCAGTTCCTGGCGCCATGGGATATGGACCATGTCATCGCCAAAGTCACCTCGACCGGTAACGACCGGGTTCTTTTGACCGAGCGTGGAACAAGCTTTGGCTACAACACTCTGGTGACCGATATGCGGGCGCTGCCGCGGATGATGCAATCCGGCTACCCTGTGGTCATGGATGCAACGCATGCGGTTCAGATGCCGGGCGGGCAGGGCAGTGCCACAGGTGGCCAGCGTGAATATGCCCCCGTTCTGGCGCGCGCCGCGGTTTCACTGGGCATTGCGGCGGTCTTTCTTGAGACACATGAAGACCCTGACCACGCACCCTCTGACGGGCCCAATATGATCCCGGTTGATCAAATGCCGGCCCTTGTCAAATCGCTCGCCGCCTTTGACCGGCTGGCCAAAGAGAACCCTATAAGAATTTAAAGAGTTGGTACGAAAATGAAGCCTAAAAGCACCGTTGCGCAAAACACTTGGGAGTTCTTACGCGACCCGATGATCGCGCCCACCGGGTTTCGCGAATACGATGCAAGGTGGAAGTATCCAGACGACATCAACCTGCCGGGGATCACTGCTTTGGGGTTGGGGCTGGGCACGCAAATGCACCGGCGCGGTATCCGCCCCGAGATTGCTGTGGGCAACGATTATCGCGACTACTCTCTGTCGATCAAGAACGCGCTGATGCTAGGGCTGATGCAGGCCGGCATCCATGTCAGGGACATCGGACCGGCGCTGTCGCCAATGGCGTATTTCAGTCAGTTCTATCTGGATGTGCCCGCGGTTGCTATGGTCACTGCATCTCATAACCCAAATGGTTGGACTGGTGTAAAAATGGGGTTTGAACGCCCTCTGACGCATGGTCCTGACGAGATGGGAGAGTTGCGTGATATCGTGCTGAACGGCGAAGGCGAGATGCGCGAAGGTGGTCGCCTTAGTCAGGTTAGCGGTGTGCGCGAGGCTTACCTTGACGACCTTGTCGGTGACTTTCGTCTGTCGCGACCGCTCAAAATCGTTTGTGCCACGGGTAATGGGACGGCCTCTGCATTTGCGCCTGAACTGCTGAGGCGGATCGGCGTCGAGGTTGTGCCGCTGCACACCGATCTTGACTATACCTTTCCTGCGTACAATCCCAATCCCGAAGCGATGGAGATGCTGTATGACATGTCCCGCGCCGTGCGCGAAAGCGGGGCGGATATGGCCTTGGGGTTTGATGGCGATGGGGATCGCTGCGGCGTTGTAGATGACGAGGGCGAAGAGATTTTCGCCGATAAGGTCGGGGTCATAATGGCCCGCGATCTGGCCAAGATTTATCCTGGTTCAACTTTTGTCGCGGATGTAAAATCGACCGGGCTTTTTGCCTCGGATCCCGAGCTGAAAAAGCACGGCGCCAAGGCAGACTATTGGAAAACCGGTCACAGTCATATGAAGCGACGGGTGCGTGATATTGGTGCTCTGGCGGGGTTTGAAAAGTCTGGGCACTACTTTCTGGCAGAGCCCATTGGGCGCGGATATGACTGCGGTATGCGCGTCGCTGTCGAGATCTGCAAGTTGATGGACCGCAACCCCGATCACAAGATGTCGGATCTGCGAAAGGCATTGCCACGGACCTATGCGACGCCAACAATGTCCCCGTATTGCCCGGATACCGAAAAGTACCAAGTGCTTGAACGGATCGTCGGCCGGCTTGAGGAGTTGGCCGCCAACGGTGGTACCCTGGCCGGGCGCAGCGTTGCCCAGATCGTCACGGTCAACGGCGCGCGTGTCATTTTGGACAACGGCGCCTGGGGGTTGGTGCGCGCCTCGTCGAATACGCCGAACCTGGTGGTCGTGTGCGAAAGCCCCGAAAGCGATGCTGAGATGCGGGCAATCTTTGCCGATCTCGACGCGATCCTCAGAACCGAAGAGCAGATTGGCGAATACGACCAGATGATCTAGGGGCGGATCGCGGATTTTACGCCACGAGGGGCCTTGGTTTCCTAGCATTTTGCCATAGGGTACGACTCTTTGGGTTTTTTCGACAAACGGGGCTTGAAAGGGCCAGCCTCCCGGCGTAATTAGCGGCGCACCGTTGGGGTGTAGCCAAGTGGTAAGGCAGCAGTTTTTGGTACTGTGTATCGTAGGTTCGAATCCTACCACCCCAGCCAACCTTTTCCATAGAACCTGTGATACCAGGCGCGCAGTGAATTAACTGCGTGGTTTCAGCGGGTTGTGGCAGGGAGTGGTCTGGGCAGACGCAAATATTTCAGGAAACAGGCCGCAGATCGACCATTCGTCTGGGCAGGCGATTTACGCGATACGCGAAGCGGGGATTTCAGAGGGTTGCGATGCGTTGACGTTGCGCTTGCCAGTCGGAAGGCAGGTTGTGACGCAAGCACCAGTCTGATGTCAGCCCCATGGGCTGAGTGCCATTGGTAATATCACGAACAATATCGGGCGCAAGGAATGCCAGATCGATGACCTGCTGAACCCGGCGTTTTGAGGTACCGCCTTCGGCGGCGATGGTCTCAAAGCTCTGGCCGTCTTTGAGCCGTTGATACCATTGATTGGCCCGGGTGATGTTAGCGAGCAGTTTCTCATCAACTTCTGCGGCATCGCTGCCAACCGCCAATTTCATTTCAACGCCGCGCCTGCGCTCGGTGAATGGCAGGCCAATGGTTAAGTCTTCGGGGTCACAATCCAATTCTGCTCCGATGAGTTGTTGTACGTCGCTGGCTTTCAGGTCGACCGTTAGTCGACCCGGCGCAATGCGAACCAGTTGGACCGCATTCAAAGCCTCATTTGCACCGACCACCGGTGTTTCGGTTCCCAGAAACTTCATAATATTTGCGGCCTCAGATAGCCGCGTGATCCGATTCTGCACCGCGGTGGCAATTGCGCTTTCAAGTTGCAAGGCTGGAATGCGCCAGGTTCGCTGCTTCTCATCTGCGCGCGAGACACCTGTCACCAGCTTCTGCGAGATATAGTAGCGATACCGCTTGTCGCCTTTCTTCGTATGGCTCGGGGTAAGCCGTTCCCCGGTTTCATCAACAATCTTTCCAGCAAACGGAGACGGATCACGGTGCTGCTTTGAATGACGCGCCTTCGCAGCACCACCGCTTAGTTTTTCCTGCAATGCATCCCATCGCACCGGATCAAGGATTGCTGGATGTTGTCCTTCGAACACCTTTCCTTTGTGCCGGATGCGCCCGGCATAGATCGGGTTGGTCAGGATATGATGCAACTGCCCGCGGGACATGAGGTTGCCTCCTCTCAGCCTGCCGTCCGGCGCGCGCCTGGATTTCGACCTCAGATCCAGCCGCGCGGCTGCCTCGCGCACAAAGTTCATGGCGCCCCAGTCATCATAGAGATCATAGATCTTGCGAACCACCCCGGCCTCATCCGGATTGATCCGCAAGGTTCGGCCGTCAGGCTCGTAGCCGAGCGGCACGTTCCCTCCCATCCACAACCCTTTGCGTTTGGACGCTGCGATTTTGTCTCTGATGCGCTCCGCTGTGACCTCTCGCTCGAATTGGGCGAAGCTGAGCAGCACGTTTAGTGTCAGCCGGCCAATACTCGTCGCAGTATTGAACGACTGGGTCACTGAGACAAGCGACGCCTCCGCAGCGTCCAGCCGATCCACAAGCTTTGCAAAAACCGCCAGGGATCGGGTCAGCCAGTCAATCTTATAGACGACAATCTGGTCGACCTGCTTTGCATCCACGGCCTGCATCAGCCGCTGCAGCGCAGGCCGTTCCAGGTGCCCTCCTGAGATTCCGCCATCATCGTAATGATCCGGAAGCAGCACCCAACCCTCGTGGTGCTGACTGGCGATATAGGCTTCCCGCTGTGCGTCGAGCGAGTTGAAGTCTCGCTCAAGCCCTTCCTCACTGCTTTTACGGATGTATATGGCGCAGCGGATCCGTTTCATGGTTTGCGCCTGTTCAAACCAAAGAACCGCGGCCCGCTCCATTCGGCTCCTGTTATCCGTTTGGCAATGGCGCTGAGGGAAGAATAGCTCTGACCATCCATCTCAAAGCCGTGCGCCGTGACAGACACCCGATAAACCCGTCCGTTCCATTCGCGCACGAGCTGCGTGCCAGGTGATAGCGCCTGTGTGGGCGCTGGCTCATACTCTTCCCCGGCACGCAGCTGCCGTCGGACTGCAGCAGAATGCCCACCCACCTCTTTGCACCGCTGTTCAAACATCAGGGCTTTGCGCAGGAAACTCAGAGACAGCCGTGATCCGGGCCCGGCGCCTGTCATGGCAATCCAGGCATCCTGGCAGCGTGAGCGGCCCCAGGTCTCAATATCTTCGATGCTGGCCTTCAGTTTTGTAAGCATCAGGTTGGCTCCGACGCGTGCGCCCGATACAACGGCCCTTTTGGTGAGGGAGTGCAGGTTATAACCAGTCCCTGTTTGCGCAGGCGTGAGATTTCTGCGCGGTCTTGTCACCACGGAGCGCCTCGAGCGCCACAGTAGCTTTGAACTTGTCTGAAAAACTGCGTCTCTTCGTCATTTGTGTATCCTGTCTTCAAGGTTGGATACATCTTAGCACGCTGTCCAGTTTTGCCGGACCACTTCACTGAGACAAGCTCGGACAGGTCGGGCAGAGAATTACAGGGGGGGTCTAAATTTACTGATCCATCTCTGCCCTGATCTCATTCAAAACAGCGCCAGCCGCGTGAAGGGCGATGCCGAGTGCACCGGTTATGTGAGCCCGCGTCATTGTGTTCCATCGGGGCGACTGCCCTTGAATCGCCCCGGTTTCATCGGAGACCATTTGCTTCACTTTACGCGACCAAATCGAGCACGTCGCGCTGTGCATAGAAGTTCTCTTCGGCCTCTGCTGGTGGAATGTTTCCTATTGGGCCCAGCAGGCGTCTGTGGTTGAACCAATCGACCCAGCCGAGGGTGGCCAGTTCCAGATCCTGCATGTTGCGCCACGGGCCCTTACGGTGAACCAGCTCGGTTTCGTAGAGGCCGTTGATCGTCTCAGCGAGGGCGCTGACGTGTCAGGGACGGTTGTTTTGACCATCTTACCGCGTATAACCCCACGGATGCCGATCTGTTTCATCAGCCGCTCTACCGTGCAACGCGCCAGATCAAAGCCCTCCCGCTTCAGCTGATGCCATGCCTTACGGACCCCGTAGACCTGGTAGTTCTCATCCCAGACACGTTTGACCTCCGGGCGCAGCTCCGTATCCCGCAGCTACCGGGCCGAAGCTTTGGCCGGATCGGCTTGGCACGCGAATCGGTGACAATATGTCGACGGCGCGATCGGCAGAACCCTGCAGATCGACTCGACACCGTAAACAACGGCTGATCATCAATGAAGGCGATCATCGCATCAGTGGGCGGTCGAGTTCCGCCTGCGCAAAATAAGCTGACGCCTTTCGCAGGATCTCATTCGCCTGGCGCAACTCGCGAACCTCACGTTCAAGGGCTTTGATCCGATCCCGTTCCTCAGTTGTCACACCGTCGCGCATACCGCTGTCTTTCTCGACCTGCCTGACCCATCCGCTTAAGGTCTGGGGAATACAGCCGATCTTGGGTGCAATGACCGCAATCGCGCCCACCTGCATTTCGTATGAGCCTTGATGCTCGAACACCATCCGGACCGCACGCGCGCGGTCCTCAGGCGAGTAGCGGTTTGCCATTTTGCTTTCCCTCATAACCATCATCCTCACTTAAGTTGATGGCCTCCGACAAACCCGGGGCGATTCACATTAAGGCACTACTTGAAGGCGATGCTGGTTTCCCTTGCGTGTCTTCGAAGAACGCTTTCAAGAAAGGCCGCGTCCTATTTCACTTTGTCGAAAGCCTATGCCCAACCGGTATCGGATTGCTTGCAGAAGCACCCCGGGATTTTGTCGAGGTCTCGATAAAATGGGACGGCACTCTAGCGACGTCATTTCCTTTAGTAGTCTCGTTCGCGGACAAGACAAGACCAACAAATTGTCTTGAGATCGGAGGTATGGACTGTGTCCGGCAGACCTTCTGCGGTCGGCTTGCGTTGAAATATCTATAAGGTTGTCGGAGAAGTGGACCGGTGGATCTGGTCAGCCGCGCATATGGCGACTGTCGGTTTGTGTTTCTCGATCAATCACCGGAAGCCCGAGAAATACGGTCGTCCCACCGGATGTGTCGAGGAGCTTGAGCGTTCCACCATGGTTTTTCATCACACGTGCGGCGATGGGAAGACCCAGCCCGCTTCCCGGGCCACCGCTGGCCTGACCGAAACGGCTGATGGCTTCGACAAATTTTTCACGCGGGATGCCGGCGCCGTCATCTGTCACAAGAATGACGGCATTTTTATCCTTCTTGGACAAGCTGATCGTTATTTTGGACATCGCTGGGCCTCCGTGAACCACTGCATTTGTCAGCAGGTTCAGAATGGATTCTTGCAGCATGATCTCGTCGCCCCGGATGGCGACGTCCTCGTCGGAAAGTGTCAGGGTCAGATTTACCTGTTTCGGCGCTATTTGCGCATTGAATCGCTTTGCGATCTGCCTCAGGAGGTTGCGCAAATCGACCTCCATGCCTGAGCGATCGACGTCCGTACCGCTTGCCCTCTCGAATGACAGCAGCTGGTTCGTCAGACTACTCGCCTCGCGGGCGGCGACGACCAATTCTGCGCTGCGTTTGGTCGCGGCTTCGGGGCTGGGCGCATTTTGCACCGCCTCTGCCAGAGCCAGCACGCCTGCGACCGGATTTCGCAACTGATGGGCGGCGTTCGAGATGAACTCATCCTTGGAGCTGATCCGACGGGACACGCGGTCCAGCAAGGCGTTCAGGGTCTCAACAATTTTGCGGGCCTCTATCGGCACCGGACGACGGATCGGCTCCAGATCTGTGGGTGTGCGGCGCGCAATGGCCCGTTCGAGATCGAGCAGAGGGCGCAGGCCGATGGCAACTCCGAACCAGACAACAAACGCCACCGAGGCCACGAGCAGACCGATGACCGTGAAAGAACGCGTCACAACCTCCCTTACAAAGCTGTTGCGCACGTCGGCCTTTTGCCAGACCGTGATGTTGAAAACCCCGCTGACCCCGCTGACAGTCGTGCCGTCCTGAAACCGCAGCACCCGAACGTTCTCCCCTCGGTAGCGGGCGTCGTAATAAATGGGCTTGGTCTGATTTTTAGGGGGGGTGGTCGGCTGCACTGGCGGGGTTGCGTAACCCGTCACAAAAACTCCGTCGGGCGCATAGATGTGATAGAAAATCTCGCCGCCCGAAGTATCGCTCAGGATGCGCCGGGTCGGCGGGCTCAGCGCGTCTCCATCCGACACCGCAATGTCACGGGAGATGGCGAGAGCCGCAGACAGCAGACCCCGGTCGAAGATGCCTTCAGCCCTCAGCGTCGTCGTTCGGAACTGCCAAATCCCCGCGATCAGGGCGATCAACAACAAAGGGGTAAGGATGATCAAGATCAGCCGGGCGCGGAGCGACTGCGCCCTCATCTTTCCTGTCCAGTCAGCAGTTGGTAGCCAAGTCCGCGCTGTGTCTTGATATGGATGCCGTGCGGGCTGAGCCGCCGCCGCAGGCGCGAAACATAAACTTCGACTACAGTGTCGGCCACATCCGATCCAACACCGTAGGCATGATCAAGCAGCTTGTTCTTAGCGACCAGCCTGCCATTGGCGGCAAAGAGGCATTCAAAGATCGACATTTCGCGGCGCGGCACCTCAATTTCTGTTTCGCCGTTAAATAACTGACGACCGGCAACATCATATTTCAATGCGCCGACCGTTTCGATCTGCTGCTGCGGGACAGCTCGCCTACGCAACAAGGCGCGGACGCGGGCTTCAAGCTCGGCCATTTCGAAGGGTTTGATCAGATAGTCGTCGGCTCCGGCATCGAGGCCAAGCACGCGATCACCAGTCTCCGCCCGCGCGGTCAGCAGGATAACCGGACGTATATCGCCGCGTTGGCGCATTTGGCGTAGCAATGTCAGCCCGTCGGTCCCCGGCAGGTTGATGTCGAGCACAATCAGATCGGCCCCGCCAGTTTGCAGATAGGTTTCCGCTTCGGTGCCGTTGACAAGATGATCTACGGCATGGCCTGCGTCCTCCAGACGGTAGCGTATGCCTTTGGCAAGGCTGGTGTTGTCTTCAATCAGGGTGATCCGCACGGCACTTATTCCCCAGCATGCAAGTTTCATGAAAGGTTCGCAGGTCAGACAGTGGACATCAACAGGGGGCGGACACCCCCTCGTGATTCTAATTTGGTTCCTTCAATGTAAGGAACCGCATTCAAGGGAGGAAGATATGTCCACTTTCAAAATCACGCGTCGCGTGGCCGTTGGTCTTGTGGCCGCTGCCGCGGCAACATTCTCAGTCAAGGCACATGCTGACGGCCACACAATGGATATGGCGGGCAAAACCGTCGAATGGATCATTCCGTTCTCGGAAACCGGGGGGTCCGCCAAATGGGCTAACTTCTACGCCCCGCTTCTGTCCGAAGCGCTGCCGGGTCAGCCCACGGTTGTCGTGAAATTCATGCCGGGTGCCGGTTCGACTAAGGGCGCCAACTTTTTCCAACAGCAGACCTTCGAGGACGGCACGACCATCTTCGGGTCCAGCGGTTCTACACAATTCCCGTTCCTGCTGGGTGATCCCCGTGTGAAGTTCGACTATGCTGACTGGAACGTCGTTTTGGCCTCTGGCACCGGCGGTGTCGCCTATCTGCCACCCGAACTGGCGGCAAAGATGGACGGCATGGACGCAAGTGCCCTCAAGGACACCGACTTCATCTATGGCAACCAGGGTGCGACACGTCTTGACCTCGTGCCGACACTGGCGTGGGAAATGCTGGGCCTGAACGTTGAAAGCGTCATGGGCATCAAGGGTCGCGGTGATGGTCGCCTGATGTTCGAACGTGGCGAAGCAAACATCGACTATCAGACGTCTTCGTCCTATTTGTCCGGCGTAACGCCGCTGGTCGAAGCGGGCACAGCCGTACCGATGATGACATGGGGTGCGCTGGATGACGATGGCAACATCGTACGCGACCCGACCTTCCCCGACATCCCGACCTTCAAGGAAGTCTGCGAAGCGACCGAAGGCTGCGAGATATCGGGCGAGAAGTGGGACGCCTGGAAGGCGTTCTTCATCGCCGGTTTCCCTGCACAAAAGATGGTTTTCCTGCCCAACGGCGCATCCGAGGCGGCGATTGCCACCTATACCGCCGCGTTCGAGGCGGTGAAAGCGCGCCCCGACTTTGCCGAAATCTCTGGCAAGCGTTTGGGCAAGTATCCGCAGATGACCGGTCCGGCGGCGAAGAAGGCGTTGGACAGCGCCACCAAGGTCAGCCCAGCTGCAAAGGCATTCATCGTGAACTGGTTGCAGGAAAAGTACGGCGTATCGCTGAACTAAGATCCGCTTTGCGAGCGCCCCGCCAAACCGGCGGGGCGTTTGACCAAGCGGATAGGGAGGGACTGTCATGGACGTGATCATGGAGGCACTGCCCGCATTGGGGAGCGCGTGGGGTCTGATATTGCAGCCCGTCGTGTTGGGTTACCTTGTCCTTGGCGTCGTGATGGGCCTGTGTATCGGAGTGTTCCCCGGGCTGGGCGGCATCGCTGGCTTGTCACTGCTGCTGCCGTTCATGTTCGGGATGGATCCGATTCTTGGCCTGGCATTGATGGTCGGTATGGTCGCCGTCGTGCCCACTTCGGACACGTTCGCATCCGTGCTGATGGGCATTCCGGGCTCCTCGGCCAGTCAGGCAACGGTTCTGGACGGCTTTCCCATGGCCAAGAAAGGACAAGCCGCACGAGCGTTGTCAGCGGCCTTTGCCTCGTCGCTGTTTGGCGGGCTGGTCGGTGCGAGCTTTCTGACGGTTTTTATTCTGATCGCACGGCCCATCGTGTTGGAATTCCGAACGCCCGAACTGCTAATGATCACGATCTTTGGTCTGTCGATGGTCGGAATTCTTGCGGGCCGCGTCGCCATTAAGGGGATCGTCGCCGCGGGTCTGGGCATGCTGATTGGCACGATTGGCGAAGGTGCGTCCTCGGGTGATTTGCGCATGTCGTCCTATGATTTCCCCTACCTGACCGATGGTCTGAAGCTCGTTATCGTGGGTCTTGGCATCTTTGCCATCCCCGAGATCATCTCGCTTCTGAGGCAAGACCGCGCGATTGCGCAGGGTCCTCAGCTGGGCGGCGGTTGGCTGGAGGGGGTCAAAGACTGGTGGGCAAACATCTGGCTTTCTGTCCGTTGCTCCATCATCGGAGTGATCGTGGGTGTCATCCCCGGCCTCGGCGGGTCTGTTGTCGACTGGATCGCCTATGGCCATGCAGTGCAAACGACCAAGGACAAGTCGCAGTTCGGCAAGGGCGAAGTGCGCGGCGTGATCGGGCCGGAAAGCTCAAACAACGCCAAAGAAGGCGGCGGGCTTGTGCCCACGTTGCTTTTCGGCATTCCGGGGTCGGGATCGATGGCCATCTTTATAGGCGCGATTGCCTTGCTCGGGTCAGGTCAGATCGAGGTCGGACCGGCAATGCTGAAAAACAACCTCGACATCACCTATTCCATAGTTTGGCTGTTGGCGTTGGCCAACGTGGTCGGCACGGTCATTTGCATCGCGGCCTCAGGCGGCATCGCCAAGTTGACGACGATCCGTTTCGCGCTGCTGGCCCCGTTCCTGTTCATGATCATCAGCTTCGCAGCCTTTCAGTCGGGTCAGAACCTGATGGATCTGGTAGCGCTACTGGGGATCGGCTTTCTTGGCATCATGATGCGACGCTTCGATTGGTCGCGCCCTGCATTCTTGATCGGTTTCGTGCTGGCCCGCCCGGCAGAGACCTATGCGAACCAGGCGGTGCAGATCGCGCAAAGCCAGTTCCGCAAAAGCTTTGGTGATGGCCTTGACTACATCTTCTCGCCCATCGTCATCATATTGGTGATCATCACGCTTGTTTCCGTCGTGTTCGGATTGCGTCAGGCCAAGAACATTCTGGCCGAAGGCGACGTGCAATCGGGGTCCAAGCGGGCACCGTTTGTGTTCCTGCTGATCATCACCGGCTATATCGCCTATGCCTACTACGACGCGATGTCGATCCCGGACTATAGCCGCGACCGGACTTTCCCGATGTTCGTTGCAGGTGTTTGCCTGTTGGGCTGCGCCGCGCTGATCATTCGCATGATGCTGAAGCCCGAGACCGATACGATCTTTGCCGACCGGGAGATGCACGGCGAGGATGCCGAAGCGACACACGGGTTGTGGCCCACGCTGGCGTGGTTCGCCGGCCTTCTGGCGCTGACTGCGATATTCGGTTTCATCGTCGCACTCGGCGTGTTCCTGTTTGCATTCATGAAGTTGCGCGCAGGCGTCAGTCTGCTTTTTACCGTGATTTACACAGGCCTCGGCATCGCCTTTATGTGCGGCATGGCGTGGTTGCTGAATCGTGATTTTCCCCCGGGGCTTTTGCAGGAATACACCAATTTCCCCTGGCCCTTTAATTGAGTACGAAGAGCATGACCCAAACCGCAATTCCTTTCTTGCTCATGCGCGGTGGAACGTCGCGCGGGCCTTATATGAACCGCGCGGATCTGCCCGAGGATCTGGAAACCCTCGCCGAGGTACTGATTGCCATCGTGGGATCGGACCATCCCCTCAACATCGACGGTCTGGGCGGTGGGGTCGCGGTGACGACGAAGGTTGCAATGTTGTCGCGCTCGAATGATGAATGGGCCGACGTCGACTATTTCTTCGCGCAGGTCGCCGTCGATGACCGTCTGGTCGATTTCAAACCCACATGCGGCAATATCCTGTCCGGCGTCGGTCCTGCCGCGATTGAAATGGGGCTGGTCGAAGCGCAGGAGGGCCAGACGACTGTCAACATCCGCGCTGTCAACACCGGGGCGAAGATCGCCGCAATCGTGCAGACGCCCGGCAAGACTGTCAGCTATGATGGCTTTGCTCAGATCGACGGCGTGCCGGGAACGGCAGCCCCGGTGGCGCTGCAATTCATGGAGACCTTAGGAGGCGTGACGGGGGCGTTCCTGCCGACAGGTAACCTTACAGACAAGATCAATGGGATCGACGTGACCTGCATGGACGTTGCCATGCCGATGGTCATAGCAAGGGCGGAGAGCTTTGGCCTGACCGGCTATGAAGCAGTGAGGGAATTGGATGAGAACACCGATTTTTACACCCGGATGGAAGCGCTCCGGCTTGAGGCAGGCAAGCGGATGGGGATGGGTGATGTTTCCAAATCCGTCACTCCCAAATTCGGGCTACTTGCGCCCGCGACACAGGGCGGCACCATCGCGACGCGCTATTTCATGCCGTGGAAATGCCACCCGACAATGGCCGTGACCGGTGCGCAATGCCTTGCGTCTTGTGTGCTCACGCCCGGGACTGTGGCGGACGGCATGGCCGCGATACCCAACGCGACCCCGGCCAAGATCACACTGGAGCATGCGTCAGGGACCATCGATGTCGTCGTGGATTTCGAGATTTCTGCCAACGGCTTCATCTTGAAATCAGCGGGTCTGGTGCGGACAGCACGCAAGCTTGCAGCAGGCGAGGTGTTTGTGTCAGGCAGTATCTGGAGCGGTGTGTGATTGCGTGACAAGCGCCAAATTTTACGGAACGGACACCCGATGAAAGTACATATCCTGGACGATTGGTTCGACACGCTGCGCACGCTGTCGTGTTTCTCCCTGCTTGACGGTCACGACGTCACTATCTGGACGGATCATCAGTCCGACCCGACAGCCCTTGCCGACCGCGTGAAGGACGCCGAGGCGCTGGTGCTCTTTCGGGAACGCACGCGTGTCGGTGAGGACTTGTTGTCGCTTTTGCCGAACCTTAAGCTGATCTCGCAACGCAGCGTTTATCCGCATGTCGACGTTGAGGCCTGTACTGCCAACAATGTGCTTTTATGTTCGAACATGCATGCGGGGGCACCGTCCTACGCCGCAGCGGAACACACTCTGGCGCTGATCCTCGCCAGCTATCGCCAGATCCCGCAGCAAGCTGCATCGCTCAAGTCCGGTGATTGGCAATCAGGCGTCGGGCGGACCCTGCGCGGTCGCACGCTTGGCCTCTATGGCTACGGCCGGATTGCTGGTGCGGTGGCGGTCTACGCCAAGGTGCTGGGTATGAAGGTGCAATGGTGGGCCTCTGACGAGGGACGTGCGCGGGCAAAGATGGACGGGGAGGCCGTCGCCCCCTCGCGTGAGGCGTTCTTTGCCTCCTCCGACATCGTGAGCGTTCACGTCCGCCTTAAACCTGATACGCGCGGCATCGTTACCGCGTCGGATCTGGCTGCGATGCAACCTCGGGCGCTGTTTGTGAATACGTCGCGTTCGGGTTTGGTTGACAAGGGCGTGCTTGAGGCTGAGATTTCCAAAGGTCGTCTGCATGCAGCTGTCGATGTCTTCGATACCGAGCCGCTCACGGATGTCGCGAACCCGTTACTCACCCATCCGAACGTGTTGGCAACGCCCCATATCGGCTACGTCACTGAGGACGAATTTAATCTGCAATTCACTGATATCTTCGAGCAGATCAATGGCTACGCCGACGGTGCGCCCATCCACATAATCAACGAGGTTGTTTGGGACAGGCGCTGATTTTGCAGCCCTACCGCGAAAAGGCCACAAACCCTTCCGCAATTGCCCGCCCGACAAATTCATCGAGCGCACCGATCAGCGGGTTGTCCGCGCCCGGCAGAACCATCGCCTGGCGCACGGATGTCAGCACGCCCGGCAGGATCCGCACCGCTGGGTCGTCGCCAAAAAAGCCCACCAGCGAGGCCCGCACGCCAGCTACGGCGTCGCACCGCCCCGCGCGGAATTCGGCAAAGCTGTCGGGTGGTGTGCCCGAGCGTTCCAGTGCGGCATGCTGCAACGATTTGGCCAGGTGCATGTCATAGGCCGATCCGTTGGAGGTCAGGACGCTCACGCCCGTACGGTCCACATCATCCACATCCGCCATATCCGACGGGGCACGTACGGCAAAGGTGGCCTCGATCACGATATAAGGCCGGGTGAAAGCGATCTTTTTGGCCCGTTTGTCATTAATAGCAAGGAAACCCACATCCCATTTGTCCCGGTCCGCATCGTCGAAAACCTTTCCCGCGCCATCGTAAATCACTGGCACCATGTGCGCCCCGATCTTGTCTGCGAAGCGCTGGGCCAAAGCCGGGCTGATCCCGCTCATATCGCCCCCGTCCCTTTGGATCAGCGCGGTTGCCCGTGTTGATCGCGACGCGCAAACGGGTGTCACGCGCAATGTCCTTTAACGTTGAAGTCATGTAGGATTTTCCTTCGGATCATGTGTTTTTGGTTGCCGTCTTGAACAGCCGCGCAAAAAGCGGCGCACCTAAGATGATAACGAATATGCGGAGCCAATGGTGTGCCACCACAAACGCCATATCGGCGCCCACAATCAAGGCCAGCACGGTCAGTTCGGCCTGCCCGCCGGGGGCAATGGCAAGGATTGTCTCCATCGCCGGGGCCAGTCCAAACAGATGGATGGTCTCGGCCACGATTATAGTCAGAATGATGGGCGCGACACAAAACCCGAGGGCTGCCGTGACATAGCTCCGCACCTCGGACATCGTGATGCTGCCGTATTTGGTGCCGACCCCCATACGAATAAAGAACTGGGCCGCCCAAATCGCCTCTACGGGCGGGCGATACTGCTGCTGACCTGCAAGGGCGAACCCCGCCGCCAGCACAAGCGGCCCCAGGATTGACGCCCCAAACATACCGTCCCGTTTCGCAACCGGCCACCCGGCAAGGCCGCTGAAACCATCAAAGCAAGTTGCGACAGCGGGGTCGACGCTGCAGGCTTGCTGAGAGGATTGCTGTGGTCTGCGTCCCACGCCCATCTCAAGAGGAGGGGCAGTATGACCACGATGACCTTTATACGGGTCGCATGGATCAGCGACTGCGCGCACACGTTTGCACCGGCCTCTTCTCCGAAAAGCACCATGACCCGAAACCCACCGGGCATTGCGCTGTAGTAGCTGGTCGGAAAATCGAAACCCTACAGCCGCTGAAAATAAGGCACGCCGACCGCGCCAATCGTAAGCACCATGATCGGGATCAACACCAGCGTCGGCCACATCGCCCCAGCGACACAAGCAGCGAAACGGTGAACGTCGCCCCGACGTCAACGTCCAGAATCGTGCGCATGGCGTCCCCAGTAACTTGTTGCCGCGCATAGGCAAACCTGCGAGCGACGCAATCATGCAGGCAAAGACCGGCCCCAGCTGCAAGGGCAACGGCAGGATGAAAAGGTAAAAAACGCAGCGCTGCAGACCACCACGCAAAGCGCAGTGAGGAACGCGATCAAGCGCGCGGCACCTTCAACCTGTGTCGCAACGAGGTTTCAAGATGACCCGCGGCGGTTGTCCCTGCGGCGCTGGCATCGGCGCTTCGGATCGCCTCGATGATCTTGTCGTGCTGCTGGCAGACAGTCTTGATCCGAGCTTCGTCCTCAAGTGTCGTAGGGCCTGGAAGCATAAGAGCGTTGTTCAGCGCCCGCGCCGATTCCAACAAGAATCGGTTTCGCGCGGCAAGGTAGATACATCGGTCGAAATCCTGATTGATAGCGGATGCAGCGCGCGCATCTTTTTGTGCTGCGAAAATTTGTGCGTTCAGGTCCGCCATCGTGTCAATTTATGCTGCACTCGCATGTTTGGCAGCAATCTCCGCAGCCGTGCGTTTCAGCACCACGCGCATTTCGTACAGTTCAACGACCTAGGATTGAGAGAGGGTACGAATGACGGCACGGATTCTGGCGCGGTGCTCAACGATCTCGTCGCTCTCCAGCTTGTGTATCGCTTCCCTGACGGGTGTGCGGGGCAGCGACAGACGTTCTGCCACATCTATTTCGCGCAGTCGGTCACCTGGTTGATACGTGCCCGACCTGATGGCGGCATGTAATTGTTGATAGGCGGCTTCACCCTGGGACAGGTCTTGCATTTCAACTTTCTGGACGATAATCACCGCGCATTGTATCCATGTGGATACAATGCAGCCAGCCAAGGAGAGTCTCAATGCCGAAATCGGTAATCGTAGTCGGCACAGGAAACGCAGCGTTATGTGCGGCCATTGCCGCCTTGGAAAAAGGCGCGCAAGTTCTGTTGCTGGAGAAAGGGGACGAGGCGCTGGCCGGCGGCAATACCAAATACACTGCCGGTGCGATGCGGTTTGCCTATGAGGGCAAGGATGACCTAATGCCGCTTTTGAGCGACGCCAACGATCCGCGTTTAGGTATGACGGACTTCGGCAGCTACACGATCGCGAAATTCTCGGAAGACCTGTTGGGCTTCAATGATGGCCGCCCACTATCCCCCGAACAACTGACATTGGTTGCGACATCCGGCGAGACGATGAAATGGCTGGCGACACACGATGTCACATTCGAGCCGATCTACAGCCGCCAAAGCTTTGAAAAGGACGGTCGCCACGTGTTCTGGGGCGGTCTGACGCTGGCAGCTCAGAATGAAGGCGTGGGCCTGTTCGACATGGAACTTGCGGTAGTGCGGCGTCTGGGGGGCGAAGTCAGCTTTGACAGTGGCGTTACAGGTCTGATCCGGGACGGCGAACGCGTCGTCGGCGTAAAGGTTGGTTCGGAAGAGATCCGTGCCGATGCTGTCATCCTTGCTTCGGGTGGTTTTGAGGCCAACGAGGACCTGCGCGTCCGCTACATGGGGCCGAACTGGAAGGCGGCCAAGGTGCGCGGTACGCCGCACAATACCGGCGATGGGCTGATCCTCGCGATGGAGGCAGGTGCCGCCGCCTATGGCCACTACAGCGGCGGGCACGCGACGCCGATGGACCTGTACATGGCGGATTTCGGCAATCTCGACCTGCCGCCGGGCGAACGCAAGAACTACCGGAAAATCTCGTATTTCCTGGGGGTCATGCTGAACGCCGATGGCGACCGCTTTGTCGACGAAGGCGCGAATTTCCGCAACTATACCTACGCGCAATACGGCGCTGCGATCCTTGACCAGCCGGGGCAATTCGCCTGGCAGGTGTTCGACAGCAAGGTGTTCGATCTGCTGTACGCCGAATACCGTTTCCACGATGCCCATTTTGTCGAGGCCGATACGCTGGAGGATTTGGCAGCACAAATGACTGGCGTCAGCGCATCAGGCGCGCTCGACACCCTTCAAGGCTTCAATGCAGCAGTCGACGAAACGGTGCCTTTCGATCCAACGTCGCTCGACGGCAAGGGCACCCGGTTGCTTACGTTGCCCAAATCCCATTGGGCACAGAAGATCGACACGCCCCCATTCCGCGCCTTCCCGGTGACTGGGGGGATCACCTTTACCTACGGCGGGGTTAAGGTCAACGAAGACGGGAATGTAGTGAGCGAAAACGGTGCGCCGATCGAGGGCCTGTTCGCCTGTGGCGAGCTTGTCGGTGGTGTCTTTTTCGCAGGATACCCCGGAGGCTCGGGCCTGACCTCAGGTGCCGTTTTCGGTCGCCGCGCCGGTTACGGTGCTGCGCGGTCTTGAGACAGACTATCGGACGACATGAGTCGTTTTGGATGTTTCCGTGTTAAGAAATGGAACTGAGCACCGATTTGGCCAAACTGGCCGCCAAATCACCTCTCATCAAACTCTTTCTATTCTGCTGAAAGGCCTGCAGAATTTCAAGTTTGTGGAACTGTTTGACGAAGCCGAGGCGAGACGAAAATGGATGTCAGGTTTGGGCTCGTTGCTGCGGTTCGCCGCGCTTGGCATAGACGACCGCTGAGCGGGACTTTACTGCTTTTTCCTCTCGCGGTCATGGTGAATTCCGGATTGGTTCGCCGGCCCGAATGCCAACGGGTCGTCGTCTTGATGAGAGTGAAGAACTGTACGCGTTCCATGCCATGCATGTGATGCTCACCAAAGATCGAGGATCTCCAGACGCCAAAGCAGTGTTAGGCCAATGGAACCGGGATTGGCCCGTTGATGCCGATCATTCCTCACTGGACGTCCTGATTAAAGCTGCACGCAGTGTCAACTTCGCGGGCAAAGATCGCACTGCAATTCGATCAGCCCGCCTTAAACAAGTCCTGTCAGATCACGACAGACACTGCTGTTGTTAGATTGTTTCGGCAGAAAACGCATTTAAGAAACGATCAACTGAACGTTCAATTGCTTCATATGGATCGGCAGAGGACGGCATACGGTAGATGTGTTGCCGGATACCAATGTAGACGATGCCCCCGTGGAGATTCCAAAGGTCTTCCATTGTTGGCGTCACCGCACTTGGCGAGGCTACGCGAATTTCTTCCAGCATAGGGCGCAATATCATCTGGTGCATGTGTTCTAAGTAGCGCCGATTGAGTTCTGCACCCGCCAAACCGGAAAACATGAAAATCCGCATCCAGTTATACTCGAAAATGAGCGTGCTGTAATCGCCGTAGAATGCCAAAATTCGGTCGCGTAGGGGAACGCCCCGATCCGCTATGCGGTGATGCCACTCTGGTGAAAGCCTGTTCAGGTAGACATGTTCATACACCGCTTCGATCAGGGCATCTTTGCTCGCGAAGTATTTGAAAAGCAATGATTGTGTGATGCCGATCTTCTTGGCGAGATCACGGGTATTTCCATCTAACCCAACTTCGGCAAAAAAGGCGACAGCGCCATCGATGATCTGTTGGCGGCGGTCATCAGGATGCAAGCGGCGACGTGTTATCTTGGGCTTGGGACCTGCGTCAGCAACGTTCTGTTTGTTCATATTCATAGTCCGGTTTGTGGGCATAAAAGAATTTTCTTGCAATATTATTCGATATATTGATCATATGATCAACAGTATTGATCAAGCGATCCTTAAACAGCGCGACGGAGTGCTGGCTTACCGGGAGGCACTACGAATGAAAGCGTCTGTAGGCGGCTATGCGCGGGCAACGGACCTGCAGCACGCGATAAAGCTTTTGGAATCGGCCGACGGTATGGCGCGTGTTCTGGCAGGGGGACAAAGCCTCGTGGCTGCGATGAATATGCGCCTGTCGGCTGGCGATCTTCTCGTGGATATCTCACGCCTGTCAGAGTTGTCGGGCGTTGCTGATGAGGGCGATACAATCCGCATCGGGGCGCTTACGCGGCACGTCAACGTGGGTACCAATTCGCTGGTCAGGGAACACGCGCCGGTGCTGGCTGACGCCGTAAAGGTTATCGCACATTCGGCGATCCGCAACCGTGGCACGATTGGCGGTGCTCTTGCCCATGCCGATCCCGCCGCCGAGTTTCCGGCCTGTGTCCTGGCATTGGGGGCAAAATTGCACATTGTTGGGCCTGATGGGGATCGCGCCGTAGCAGTCGAGGATTTCTTCCATGGCCTGTTCGAGACCGATCTGGAACCAGAAGAGTTGCTGACGGCAATCAGTATTCCGAAGGCCGAGGCTGGCGAACGTCAAGTTTTGCAAGAAGTCACACGCCGGTCCGGCGATTATGCTTTGGCGGGGCTATGCCTGGTCAAGCGGCAGGCCGGTCACCGCATTACGATGTTGTCAGTCGGCGAGCAGCCCGAGTTGGCCCATGGTGCGATGGCGAAGCTGGACGCGGGTGATGTTGACGGAGCGGTCGAGGCATTGCGTGCGGAGATAGAACCGTCAAGCGACACCAAGGCTAGCGCGAGTTACCGACGCCATATCGCGGGCGTTCTTTTGCGCCGTGCGGTTGATCAAATGACAGGAGACGCGAGATGAGCGAGATGTTCCGCGATAAGATCGAAATTGATCTGACGGTGAACGGCGAAGCTGTACAAGCACGCGTACCCGCCGGGCAGCATGCCGTCGATTTTCTGCGGCAAGAGTTGGGCCTGACCGGAGCACATGCCAGTTGCGAACATGGCGTCTGCGGCGCTTGCACGATCCGCGTTGATGGCGACGCGGTGCGCGGGTGTCTAACACTGGCGGCCCAGCTTGACGGATCCGACATATGGACGATCGAAGGCCTGACTGACACGGATGCGATCCGTGACCTACAAAAGGCTTTTGTGGCACGAAATGCGTTGCAATGCGGGTTCTGCACGCCTGGGATGCTCGTCGCTGTGGAGGAGCTTTTATCCAAGGGAGGTGTTCCCGATCGGGCCGTTATCCGCGATCATCTTTCAGGCAATTATTGCCGCTGCACCGGATACGAGGCGATTGTGGATGCTGTCGAGAGCGTTGCACGACAACGGGCTGGTGAGGTGACGTCATGACAGTTCAATTCGGTAATCCTGATCGGCCGAATTCCTACATCGGCAAGACTGTACCACGCCCAAACGCAGGGCGGCTGGTGGAAGGACGCGGCAAATACGTAGACGATATTGTGTTGCCGCGCATGTTGCATGTTGCCTTCGTCCGCTCGCCATTTGCACACGCGAAAATCAACGCAATCGAGACGGCAGATGCCGCTTCTGTCAAAGGCGTGCTGCGTGTTTTCTCAGGTGCTGATCTGGCCGAAGTCTGCACGCCGTGGGTGGCCGTGCTTGCCCACCTCAAGGGCCTGAAATCCCCACCGGAACACCCGATGGCTATTGATCGCGCATGTTGGGTCGGGGAACCTGTTGTCGCCGTTGTCGCTACATCCCGCGCCGCTGCAGAGGATGGCGCGGAACTGGTAGACGTAGATTATGAACAGCTGCCCGTCGTGACCGACATGATGACCGCACTTGATAAGGACACCCCAATTTTGCACCCAGAAATGGGCGACAACCTGGCGTTCCAGCGCGTCAACGAAGAAGGCGATATCGAAGCGGCTTTTGCGGGTGCGCATAAGGTCGTGTCAGCGCAGTTCAGCACGGCGCGCCATACAGGCGTGACGCTAGAACCCCGATCCATTCTTGTCGACTGGAACCCTGCCGAGAACCTGATGACGGCCTATCACGCCACGCAAGCGCCGCATATGATGCAGGCCGTGCTGGCCAAACATCTCGACGTTCCGGAATCCAACGTGCGGGTGATCTGCGGCGATGTCGGCGGATCTTATGGCATCAAAGTTCACGTCTATCCCGACGAAGTGGCGACTGCAGCCATTGCCAAAATCATGGGGCGTCCAGTCAAATTCGTTGCTGATCGGTTAGAGAGCTTTACGACAGACATTCATGCGCGCGACCACAAGATCGACGCAAAGATCGCAGTCGATAGGGACGGGAAAATCCTTGGGTTCGATGTAGATGACTGGACGGCGATTGGCGCATATTCCGTGTACCCACGCACCTCGGCGATCGAGGGCAATCAGGTGATCAACCTGTGCGGTGGGCCGTATGATTTCGCCAATTACCGAGCCAAGACAACGGTGGTGTTCCAGAACAAAACACCCACCTGCCAGTATCGCGCAGTTGGCCACCCGATTGCTGTGGCGATCACAGAAGGTCTGGTCGATATGGCTGCGGCTGAACTTGGTATGGACCCGATCGAAATCAGGCGGCGCAATATGTATGCCGATGACGCTTATCCGGTGACGTCGCCCGCAAAGATGCGGTTCGAAGGCCTGTCGCACCATCAAAGCATGGACAAGCTGGTCGGGCTGATGGACTACGACGCGCTGCGTGCGGATCAGGCAGCAGCCCGCGAAAAGGGTATCCAACGCGGCATCGGGATCGCGGCGTTTATCGAACTCACCAACCCGTCGCCGTTCATGTATGGCATTGGCGGCGCGCGGATATCGGCGCAGGACGGCTGCACGGTCCGGATGGATCCGGATGGATCTATCGTTGCGCTGTCTGGCGTGACCGAACAAGGGCAGGGCACCGAAGCGATGCTAAGCCAGATTGTTGCCGAAAGTGTCGGTGTCTTTCCGTCCAAAGTGCGCGTGATTACCGGAGATACACAGGTCACGCCATACGGCGGCGGCACATGGGCATCACGCGGTGCGGGCATCGGGGGCGAAGCGGCGTTGCGGGCGGGACGCGCGTTGCGCGACTCTATTCTCGAGGTCGCGGCGGCGATGCTTCAGGCCGACCAGAACAGTCTGGATATTCGCGACGGCGAAGTTGTCGACAGCGATACAGGCGTGGCGCGTATGCCGCTCGAGGAACTGGGGCGGATCGTGTATTTTCGCGGCGACACATTGCCCAATGATTTGCCCCGCGAACTGGTTCAAACCCGCCACTACATCACGTCCGAATATCCCTTCGCGTTCACAAACGGCGTGCAGGCGAGCTACGTCGAAGTCGACACCGACACCGGTGAGGTGACGCTGTTGAAACACTGGTGCGTCGAGGACTGCGGACGCATCATCAATCCGCAATTGGTGGACGAGCAAATTCGTGGCGGGCTTGTTCAGGGTCTTGGTGGGGCACTGTTTGAAGAGATCCATTACGACGAAGACGGGCAGCTGCTCAACGGGTCCATGGCGGACTACCTTGTTCCCATGGCCGCAGAGATGCCTGACATGATCATCGGGCATGTGGAAACACCCACCAAGGAAAGTGCCCTTGGTGCCAAGGGCGCGGGCGAGGCCGGAACCGCAGGGGCACCAGCCGCTGTCATGAACGCTATCAATGACGCGTTGCGCCCGATGGGTGCGCAGGTCAGCACCATGCCATTTACACCCGACCGAATTCTGCGCGCGTTGGGAACGATCGAAGACTAAATCAAACCGAAAATGCGAGGAGGCATTTTCACAATGGGAGTAACGACTATGAAATTTGCGACGTTCACTGTTGCTGCGGCGCTTAGCATGTCCGCAGCGGGATGGGCATCTGCGCAAGAGCAGATCACCGTAAACATCGGGTCATCGCATCCGGAGGCCAATATCTGGGTCTATGCGATGAAGAACACGTTTCAACCGGAGGTAAACCGCATCCTGAAAGAAGCCGGCAACGAGTATCAGGTGAATTGGGTCGAGGCCTACGCCGGCACCCTCTACAAATTCACCGATACCCGCGAAGCCGTGATGGATGGCATCGTCGACGTCGGCATGGTTGGCACAGTTTGGGAAGGTGCGAACATGCCCTTGCAAAACGTGACCTATTTCACGCCGTTCGCGACGTCCGATCACAAGATGATAATCGAAATTTTTGATGACCTGAGCCAGAACTTGCCAGAACTTGCTAACAGCTGGTCCGAGAACGGCATGGTCCACCTGTCGTCACTAATCACTGACAGCTATGACATCTATGCGACGTTCCCTGTCACCACGATGGCTGACCTGCAAAATCGCAAACTGAATGCGCCAGGCACCTCTGCCAACTGGTTGCAGAAAACAGGGGCGACGCCGGTCGATGGCGCGTTGACCACCTATTACACCAACATCCAGACAGGGGTCACTGAAGGCACGCTGTCCTTTGCGTCCGGCATCTTGCCGACACGGGTTTACGAGGTGGCACCTGAGCTGACCCGCGTGGGTATCGGGTCGATGTATTTCGGCGGGATCGCTGCGAACGAGGGTTTCTTCAACAGCCTGCCAGAACCCGTTCAGGCCGCGTTCCGTGAAGCTGCCCAAGCGACATCTGTGGCGCACGGCGATTATGTCACTGACCTTGCAAAGCGCGCGATGGTCGAAATGCAGGCCGCAGGCCTGACGGTGCATGAACTTTCGGACGCTGAAAAAATGGCGTGGGTCGAAGGTCTGCCAGATATCGTAGCGCCATGGCTTGAGCAGACGGGCGAAGCAGGAAAGGTGGTACTGTCAGCGTATTTCGATGCTCTGCGTGAACGCGGTGCGACACCACTTCGCAATTGGGACGAAGGCCGCTAACGTTTTAAGCGCCTCTCAATAACACACCCGACCAACGCGTTTGGACGGGTGTTTTCCCCACAGCGCCCAAGCATGAGTGATCGCAGATGAACCAAGTCAATCCGGCTGCAAGGGACCAACCCACGGTCCCGAAATTCGCTGACGCGCCCATTGGCGCCGTGTTGGGAACCGTGGCTGCTGTCATGTCGTCTATCGGGACGTTGTGCGTCGGGGCGCTTATGGTGCTTGTCGTCGCTGATGTCTTGGGACGAAATTTCTTTGATTCGCCAATCACCGGCGTATCCGAAATTGCGGCGCGAACGATCGTCGCGATTGTGTTCCTGCAAGTGGCCGCTGCGATCCAGCAGAAACGTCTGACACGGGCTGATTTTCTCGTGAGGCGCTTTGAAGGCTCGCGGCCAAAGTTGGTATTTCTACTCGAAAGTTTTTTCGCACTGACCGGGGCGGTGGTATTTGCACTAATATTCTGGGCTTCTTGGCCAAAATTGATGGACGCTTGGCAAGGGGCGGAATTCTTTGGCGTGCAAGGGGTGTTCACCATTCCAACGGCGCCGTTTCGTGCCATCACGGTCTTTGGAAGTATGGTGGCATCACTGTCAGCGCTCTACCGCGTATCCGAAGAAATCCGCAGTTTTCGGAGCAGCACCTCATGACCACACTCACAATCGGTTTCATCTTAATCGCCGTTCTGATCGGACTTGTGTTGTTGGGGATGCAGATCGCCTATGCGCTGTTTGCCGTTGCTTTCGTGGGTATCTGGATCATTCGCGACAATATGGATCTGGCATTCAAGATGTTGGAGCTGACTGCATATAGCGGTATCGCCGACTATCTGTTCGCCACCATTCCACTTTTCGTCCTGATGGGTTTATTGGTCAGCGTGTCCAACGTCGGGCGCGATACCTTCGAGGTCGCAGAGGATCTGCTGCGCCGAATGATCTGTGGATTGGGGATCGCGACCGTAGCAGCCAACACGATCTTTGCCGCGGTGACCGGAGTGTCCATTGCGTCTGCTGCCGTGTTTACGCGGGTCGCTGTGCCCGAGATGACGCGTCACGGGTATCGTCCAGCATTTTCTGCTGGAACGGTGGCAGGGTCTTCGGTGCTTGGCATGCTCATTCCACCCAGCTTGTTGCTGATTATCTACGGCGTTTTGGCCGAAGTTTCGATCGGCGGGATGTTCATCGCCGGTATCGTGCCGGGGATCATGTTGGCGGCCGGATTTGTAATCATGTTGATCGGCCTCACCATGGCGTTTCCCAGCTTTGTTCTCAACGATCCGGATGCGTCCAGAACGCGGCGCTTGGATGTCAGCGCACAGAAAATGCCGCTGCGAACGATGGTGGCCAAGTTATTCCCGATCCTTGCGCTGGTGTTTCTGGTATTGGGGGGGCTTTATTCAGGCTATTTCACCCCGACCGAGGCAGGCGGCATCGGCGCTTTTGGGGCTCTGATCGTCGCAATCTCGCGGCGGTCTTTGGACCGTCACAAGTTGTGGGACGTGATGAAACAAACGGGCGTCATTTCCGTCTCGATCCTGTTGTTGTTGATCGCGGCGAGCTTCTATTCGCGGATGTTGTCCATCGCGGGCCTCCCAAACGCGATCGAGGGTCTTGTTCAGGGATCGGGATTTGGGCCTTACGGTTTTCTATTTTTTTACGCAGCCATCATCTTGCTGATGGGCATGATCCTCGACAGCACGTCGATCCTGTTGATCATGGTCCCTATTGCGGCACCAATCGCGCAGGGTATGGGCATCGATCTAAGCCATTTCGGTATCATTACTGTACTGGCCGTCGAGATCGGGTTACTCACACCGCCCTTCGGAATATCAGTATTCACCGTCCATAATACGCTGAACGATCCGAATGTATCAGTCGAACAGATTTTCGCGGCGACCCTGCCGTTCGTTGGTGTGATGCTGATTGTGCTGGTTATCGTTGCGATCTTTCCGATCACATCGACCCTGTTTTTATGAACTTTCGCACTGTAAGTTTTAGGATTTAGACATGGAACTCAACGACGAAATCGTGATCAACGCGCCAATGGAGCGTGTCTATGCGGCGCTGAATGACCCAAAGATATTGCTGCAATGTATTCCAGGCTGCGAAGAACTTATCCAACATTCCGATACAGAGCTTGAGGCAAAGATTCTGCTCAAAGTCGGACCGGTCAAGGCGCGGTTCAGCGGTAACGTCCAACTGGACAAGAGCGGCGCACCTGATGCGTTTTCGTTGACGGGGCAGGGCAATGGCGGGGCGGCCGGTCACGGCAAAGGCGGGGCGGATGTTACTCTGGTGGCAGATGGTGACAAAACGATCCTGACCTATGATGCGGAAGCCCAAGTCGGCGGCAAGCTGGCGCAACTGGGTAGCCGCCTGATCCAGAGTACGGCCAAGAAACTCGCCGCAAAGTTCTTCAAGAATTTTGCTGAGGTGTTGGACGCTGCGCAAGTTGCCTAACTCCATTGCGTTGCAAGATCACGCAGTCCACGCGCTGGCGCAGGTTACGGCCTAAGTTAGAGCGGGGCAGCCCATTGCGCTCATAACATCGGTGGATATCAAAGGCGGTAGCGCGCGATGTTGGATCATTGGCTGTCGTTTCCGAGCCCGGAGAAATGACAGGGTATATGTCCATTGGGCGCATAGATCAGGACATCCTCTTGTATGGGTTGGACTGTTTGGAGGCTGGTGCGGCCCGATTGTTGAACTATGGTGAAGGCTCAGCTTTTCACGAACTTACCTTGTCCTGCGGTGGAGCTTTGTCCGTTTGGATTGCTCCCTCACCGGGCAAAGACGCACTTGCGGATGCCTTTGCCACCCTAGTTGCCCGCAAGTCAACGGTTCTGACGTTCTGCTCTCGAATGAGCGGGACGTGCCTAGACCAGACCGAAAACACGATATCCTACCAACCCAAAGTGGCCCTGACGTCAGACAAATCGCAGGTTTGTCAGTAAATGCGGACTGCTCAAATATCGCAATATCCGGATGGGTGCGCGCGGCACCGGGTAAGCTGATAAACGCTCTACACGCGAGCTTTCCGATGTTCGCTATCTTGATAGACATTTAGAAACCCTCCAAGGGTCCTTTAGGGAACTCGCGGCCTACTCGGCCAAGACGACCAAAACAGTTGATGACATCGGCGCGCCTTCGACAGCCCATTCCCTGAGATCGTTTGCGTTCAACGTGACGCGAACTTCGTTCTCGGCAGGTTGAAAAAGAGCTGTCGGCAAATGCAACCAGGTTCCGCAAACCCGCGAGATCTTGGTGCTATTGACTTAGATATGGCCTTCGTTGTCCTGCACCTCGCGATTGATCGCGGCAGGCCCGTCGGTGAATTTGCGTGGCAGATTCTGGACGTTGTAGCCAACGATCGCGTCGGGAAAGACCAGATGCCTGACGCCGTGGACCGGCGCGCCCTCGGCGACATCGCGCGGCGGGTGCTGGTGCATTGCTGCCATGCCCGTGGTGTCGGCCACAGCGGCCTGTCCTATATCCATATCCGCCATCCCGGCAGGAACCATGCCGTTGGCTATTTGCAAGGCAACGGTCAAAGCCACGCCAATGGCCTCGCCGATCACCGGCCTTTCCATACGTCTGAGTCCTATTGCGGCGGTGCAGGAAGTGCGGCGCGGAGGTCATCGACGCCGATACCAAGGGCCTCTGCCGCCGTATCGAAATCCGGCGGCATGGTTGTGCCAAGCGCATTCATTAGGTCCACCTCGCCGACGCCAAGGGTGCCTGAAACGGCAGCAAAGTCCGGCCCGCCGCCGCCCGGGCCCATGGCGGCGGTCTGTTCAATCACGCCATGATAGCAGTCGATCATGTAAGGGGCCTCGTCAGCGGTCAGGTGATAGTGGTAGATGCCATCCGAAAACTCGGGCGCCTCGCCAAAGTGGCCGCTGCATTCGTCCAGATCGGCGTTCGTCATCATCGCGCCGCCCGCGCCGAAATTGCCATAGACGGGAAATCCGTCCTCAAGCACGCCGATCATGACGGAATGTGCGTCGCCTGCGTCCAAATCACCGGTGATGCACACGGGGATGCCGTGGTAGTGATAGTCCCGACCATTGACGAGGGTATGCCCGTTGCAGGCGTCCAGAAAGGCCACATGGTCGTGGATCACCTGATCGTCTTGCGCCACGACTGTCCGTTCCGCATTCTCGTAGTCGTTAAAAATCTGCGCGCCCGTGATCGCAACCCCAATCCGGCCAAGCGATGTGTCGGTCGCAGTTTCAATATAGACGGGCAATGTGGTGATTGTGGTCTCGACGGGCGATTTAGTGAAATAATCCGCCGAGTTCACGATATCGAAAAATTCGGCCGGTTTGTCCGAGAACGGCTGGTCGGACGGGTCGGTCGGAATCATGTAATGGTCTTCGAATCCATGGCTCGGCATTCCGTCCGATTCAAAGCGAAACGTGTTTGCGTCCGCGTCAATGGTAACGGTGACATTGTCGCTCCAGGCGGCTGTGGCGACGGCGGAGGCGGTATCGACACCCGTTTCTTGGGCAGTGGCGGACATCGGCGACACAAGAGGCGCCGCGTTCAGGGCGACGATCGCGACCAACGCGCCGGCGGCTGCCATACCGTAAAACATTCCGGAGTTCATGATTTTTATCTTTCAGGAGCGATTTCTGAATCGTGGGTTTCGCCGCGTTTGGGGTGCGACGGAGGGTCGAGGCTGGCCGGGGTTCGCCCCGGCGCGTGCCCGCCGAGGCAGTCGCGAAGATCGCGGGTCAGTTTAGCGAGAGCGGCGGCGTGTTTGGCGCCGATCTTCTCTGCGATAAAGGCGTCCATCTCATGCCAGGTTGCATGGATGTCGGAGAGCTTGCTTCGGCCTTTTTCAGTTAGACGCAGCAGATTGCTGCGCGCTTCGGACGGGTCGATCTCGCGCGTGATGAGCCCGGCCTCGATCAATCGAGATGTCATCGTGCTAATGCTGGATGGGGCGACGCCAAACTCCTGGGCGAGGCGCACCTGGGAGGCCGGTTCCATTCGTGCAAGGGCATCAAGGGTCCGCGCTTGACGTGGTAATATATCCATCCCGGCCAAACGCTGACGCAGCTCGTCTTCCACAAGGGCTGCGGAATGGAGAAGGAAGTGGAGGTTGAATCTATTAGTTAGCATGAGAACAGTTGGTATGCTAACTAAGGTGACAGCGCAAGACTCTTTTTCCCAGTCAATGAAATGCGAAGGGGGCAGACCATGACACATTACAGCCAGCCGATAGGGGCACAGTTCGGATTTCTAAGTGCGCGATATTCCGGGATTGCCGTGATGTTGGTGACTGTTGCGGGCCTATGAATCGTATCTAGCTGGTGCTACTATGCATTGGTGGATGCGCTGTCGCTGGGCAGTGGCTACGATCACGCGCCTATGCTGTTTGCGGCCTTCTACCTGATGTGGAGCGGTATAGCCCTCGTCCTGTTTCGCTCGGTATTGGCTGCACATGCAGCGCCGAGGCGGATCATCTCGCATGTGATCGCGCTTGCGCCAATCATGCTGATCTACGCTTTTTATGTCACTGTTCTCTTGCCGCTTCTGCCTGACGTCTCGGTCGAGCGTGCGCCTGCAAACCCGCCGGAGTTCATGTTCGCCTCGGCCTGGTATTACGTGCCCAAGTCTGCTGACATTCTTTTTCAACAGATACCCGTCGCAGCCATGATCCTCGGCGCACACCGCGCCCGAATTCCCCTGCGCACGATATCCTTCGGCTTGGCTATCCTTTTTGGCAGCCTACACCTGTTGCTTATCTTCGATGGCATGACAGCACTTTATGTCACCCGATTTACCGTCGCGGCCACTATATTCGGTCTATTTCTGCCCTATCTCTACCGGCGAACCGGGAACGGGTTTCGTTGGGCATACGGACTGCATTGGTCATTCTACGCCGTGGACGCGGCAGTGACGCATCTGGTGCTGGCAGTGCCACAATGGATGATGTGAGCCAAATCGCAAATTAAAGTGTGCCGACGGACAGCGAAATGCCACCAGCAAGCTAGTATCAGGTCTCGCCAGATCGCAAAGGGCAGCGCCCAGTGGATCACCTCGTAAGATATTAAGGCTCGATAAACGCAGACGGCGATGCCGAAATTGACGACCTCTATCGTTCTTGCAACATCCGCGAGGTCCCCTGCACGTCATACGTCACACGCAAGTTAGTGGACGTTCACAGGGAGCGGGATCCAACATCGCCGATGAAGCCATCAGACGCATCACCATTTCTACACCGTTTAGGAGGAGCCCCGTGGATCGCAACCAGACCGGCGGCCGCGAGCTGGCATTGCTCACACTTTGATCGAAACCGCAAAGCTGTTTGGTGTCGATCGGCAGGCATGTCTGGCCGACACGCACGCCCGCATCCCGGATTGCAGAACCAACTGCGTCGGTGGCCCGCTACCATGAAAAAATACACTATAGTGGCAACCAGGCCGGACACATATTTATTCCCGTATTCATCAGATTTTGTTCGAAACTCTGCGGGAAGTGCGCCAACCCCGTGGGCTTCCCAAGTGCCGCTCTTCTTTGTTCTTCAGCCCCCAACTTCAATAGCTGAATTCGGGTTGTCGACATGCGACGACATGAATGAGCAAAGCCACTCTCAAGTATGAGCCGCCTGGAAAACGGTTTACGTATTTGGAAGGGTTAGTGGTTTACTTCGCCTAGCTTGGCGCTCGCCCTGATCAAAGCATTGGTGGACAGGCCAAGATCCTCTGGTTTTGAAAGGATCGCCCATAGACGGATACAATTCCTTTCAATTGCTTCCAAATCACCCGGCAGGTTGCTATCGGGGTTAGCCATTGTACCGCGCAGTCGGCGCATCTCTCTGACGATGCTGGCGATCTCTGGCTGTAGCGCCGTAGAATAATTGCTCATAACCAGTTTGGCCAGTTTCTCTATGTTACTTGAACGAGAATTGGCCTTGGTGCGTATCAGCTCAGATCCTTGGATCGCTCTTAGGATAGATGCTTGCAAGCTCTCCGATGAAAGCCTGTCCTTGGACATATAGTCTTGGCAACCCATCTTCATTGCGTCGACCGCTATCTGGGATTGATCGTCGCCGGTGACCATGATTGTCGCAGCGCCAAAGTTCGATGAATGCTCTTTCACTAACTTTACAGCGTCGATCCCATCACCCTGAGGTAAGTTGTAGTCAACAAGGACGATATCAAACTCGCCCTGATCCAGGGCGAGTTGAAGCTCAGCGATTGACTCGGCTTCGTCCAAAACCACGTCCATTTCCGACGTGCGAAACATCCGCCTGATCTTTGTTCTGTCGAACTGACTGTCATCAAGGATCAGCACGCGAATTCCGGTAGAAGCAGGCGATACAGTCACGGCCGTAGTATTGTCGACAATTGCGTTCAGCATTTAGCACCTCAAACATATCTGCGCGACGAAATCGCCGGTGCGTGAACCTTGGTGGCAATCGCTTACCTGAACATTAACTTGCGGCTTAGAAGTATTTACAATTCGTCACCAAACCTATGGAGTTCAGTTTGTTTTCGAGAGAACGTGCTAATGAGGGATCTCTACGACGTTGGTGTAGGCGTCGATCATGTCGAGCGCCTTGACAAAACTGTCCCCCAGATCGTCTTTAACAATATAACCAGCAATGTTTTTGTCGTATGCGCTTGCGATATCGGCTGGTGCATCTGACGTCGATAGAACGAAAACGATGGCACGGTGTAGTTTGTCATCGTCGCGGATTTCTTGCAGGAACTCAAACCCATCCATTCGCGGCATGTTTAAGTCCAGTGTAATTAAATAGGGCGGCAGTATTCCGTGCTCTTCATAGGCATCGCGAAGAATTTGTAGCGCCTGATGGCCATCTTGCGCGACCACCACCGGATTGACAATCTTCAGTTTCTTAAGCGCGCGTTTGATCGCCATGACGCTGACCTTGTCGTCGTCGACGATCATGAACTTGACCGGTGATGTCGAGACATCGACCAACTTTTCGTATTTGACGTTATCCATAAGTTAGTTCTTTCCAGTTGTGCGTATCAAGCCGCTTGATTGTAAGTTGAGGCGAAGTCTGAATTTGTGGGCAAATCGAATGTGAACTTGCAGCCGCGACCTATGTCAGGATCAGATTGAACCTGTATTGACCCACCATAGTGCTCTAGCAGCTTATAGATTATGGCCAGGCCAAGTCCGCTTCCTTCGACTTCGTCGCGCGGACGTAAAGTTTGGAACAGACCGAAAATTCTGTCGTGATATTCAGGCGGAATGCCGGGCCCGTCATCTTGTACGCTGCACCTTATGCGGTCGCCGTCTAAGTATGTTTCGACGGTTACAGCGCCTTCTTTACGGTCATGGTGCTTGATAGCGTTGTTTATGAGGTTTAGAACGATCTGCCGAAACGGGATTGAGAAGGTCTGAACCACATCGCAGGGACCCAAATGCCGTATGCCGTAGTTCCCGTTGGGGTCGAGCAGTTCAGCTGTCTCGTTAACGATGCATTCCATCGAGATTTCTGAAACGTCTTCCGTTTCTTTTCCGGCTCGTGAGTACTCCAAAAGGTCCGAGAGGAGCTTGTTGAGACGTCCTATGCGCGACTGCAAAAGGTCCATGTTGCAGCGACTGTCGGCAGAAAAGACGTTCTCGCTGTCTTCTAAGGTCCATTCAGCGAGGTCTTGGATTGCACGTAAGGGTGAGCGCAGATCATGGGCCGCGACATAGGCAAACTTTTCAAGCTCGATGTTAGAGCGCCGCAACTCTTCTGCGTTCAGTCGAAACACTTCCAATGCGGTTGCCATGCTGCCCAGTTCGTCCGCGCCAGAGACGTCGACTTTGTAGTCTGTTTTCCCGCCTGCAATCGCAAGAACGGCCTTCGTCAGCCTCGCCATGCGTTTGTTGATTTGAGTTTCGACGACAAAGATCATCGCCACGGCGATCGTGCAAAGTGAGAGTGCACTTGCCCCCAACCTTGGACCATCTGGGTCTAGATATTTCCGGCTTTCGTCAGATTGGTGGGCTGGTATCACCGTCTGATTTTACGAGCATTATCGGAGATTTATTTCCGATCGCGCTGTGG
>Ga0316204_10001726_pt1 | contig 55891 bp, 48 predicted proteins | sample 6monrhotite_MG_2_FD_205661 | JGI IMG/M metagenome (GOLD analysis project Ga0316204, IMG submission 205661) | Microbial mat bacterial communities from mineral coupon in-situ incubated in ocean water Damariscotta River, Maine, United States -... | ecosystem: Environmental > Aquatic > Marine >... | reverse complement strand
CCGGTTGTCGCGTTGCTGGCTGTTTCGGGGACAGAGCGGTCGGTCATGGCCTGAACCTTTTGGGGGAAAGTTGCTGAACAATCTGCGCGTCCAAGTCTGGTTTGCGCCCAAGGATCAAATCGGCGGCAAGTTGGCTTGAGGCGGGGGATGTCAGAAATCCGTAGCCGCCTTGCCCTGCCATCCAGAAATACGCCGGGTTTTGGGGCGCGTGTCCGATCACCAAATGGCGGTCGGGTGAAAAGGTTCGAAGGCCGGCCCAGTTGGATTGAACCTGCGTAACCACTTCGGTCACAACGTCTTGGTATTGCGCTATGCCTTCGGCAAGGATCATGTCGTCTGCCCAAGCATCATGGGGTGTCGTCGGGTGTTCTTCGGCGGGTGATACGCACAGGGATCCGGCGTCAGGTTTGGCGTACCAGCTTTCGTTGATGCCAAAGAACATTGGCCATGTGCGTGTGTCAAAGCCCCCCGGCGCTGGAATGCGTGCGACGGACCGACGGCAGGGGACAAAGCCGATGGGGTCAACACCGGCGAGGGTTGCGATTTCGTCGACCCAAGCGCCAGCGGCGTTGACCAACACATCCGCCTCATAGGTTTCGGTGCCTGTGCTGACGATCCAGCGGCCATCATGATTGATGGTCGCGACGGTCGCGTTGAACGCGATACGACCGCCGTTTGCGCGTATGGTTTTGGCGTGATCTTGGATAAGCCGATCTGTGTCGATGTCCCATGCGTCGGCGTGAAAAGCCGCGGATTTTACCGTTTCGGGATTGAGAACCGGCACTTTGGAAATCGCGTCGGCCACTGAAATCCGTTCAAGGTTCATCCTCACGGCGTCGGCGTCCAAGGCCTGATCTTCGCCGTCTTTGCCTACGACCATCAGGCCTCGGTCCGACAAATAGTCTGTTTCGGTGTGAAAGAAATCTCCGCTGGCGCGCGCAAGCGCAATGGTCGAGTCCATGCCGTAGTTGGCCTCATAGAGTGCCATTGAACGACCTGAGGCGTGGTAGGCGAGTGCGGATTCAGCCTCGAGCACTGTGATTGAGGCATGAGCGGCCAAGCGTGCTCCGACGGAAATGCCAGCGATCCCGCCGCCGATGATTAGGATGTTTGTCATGGTTCTTCGCTTCTGTCGGTTGCTGAGGCAGGAGATTGGGACAGGGCGGAAATCTGATCTCGTAACCCCGGTGACATATCGAAATTCAGCGCCGCCAGCGAAGGTTTAAGCTGCTGAAGGTCGCGCGCCGAGATGATCGGGCAGGGGCGCGTTGGATGCAGCATCGCCCAAGCCACGGCCAGCGTGGCCGCCGACACACCCTGTTCGTTCGCGAGCGTGCCAAGCCCCTTTGCGGTTTCATACATCCACGCCTGCGCATAGCGGGCGGCATAACGTGTGTCTGATGACAGGCGGCCGGTGGCGCTGGCCTTGGAATATTTTCCGGTCAGCAGACCCGACCCCAAGGGGGAATAGGTGGCCGCCAGCATGCCTTGGTCTTCGCACATCGGCAGGATTTCAACCTCGGCTTGGCGTTTAACGAGCGAATACATCGGCTGGACAATGTCGATCCGTGTGCCGACGTTTCGGGCGGCTGTCTGCGCTTTCATCACCTGCCACGCGGAAAAATTCGACACGCCGATGTAGCGGATTTGGCCCTTGGTTTGTAGTGACGCCAGCGTTCTGAACGTCTCGTCCATGGGGGTTTCTGGATCGTATCGGTGGAGATACAGCACATCCACCGCGTCTGTACCTAGGCGCCGGCGGGTATCGCCAAATTGCGCCAGTAGGTTTGAGCTTCCAGAGCCGCCAGTATAGCCGATCTTACTGGCGATGATCAGCTTGTCGCGATGCGGGGCGGCCAGTTTGCGCAGCATATCTTCGGACTTGCCTTGGGTGTAGACATGGGCGGTGTCGAAATGGGTGATGCCTGCTTCGATGCAGGCGTCAAACATGGCCGAAGCGGCCCCGCTATCGGCGGTCCCGCCAAACTGCATCGCGCCAAATATCAAGCGGCTGCCTGGCGTGCCATCAGAACTTGTCAGTATCGGTGTCAGTGTTGGTGTCATCGTGTGATCGTGCCACGGCTTCTAGGGTATCTCAAGGGACAGCCACGGATTGACGGGTATGGGTTCCCCTACCTCTGAGAAAGAGAAACCCGATGATCGCGATGTTGAGGAAATTCCAGAGAATGCCGTTCAGGAATGCCCATTGATACGATCCGGTCAAATCGTAGACCCAGCCGGACATCCATCCACCCAACGCCATGCCAAAAATTGTGGCCATCATGACAAACCCAACCCGTGCTCCGGCCTCGTTTGGGGGCATGTATTCGCGCACAATGATGGCGTAGCTTGGCACGATGCCGCCTTGGGACAGGCCGAACACAAGACTAACAAGGTAGAGCGACACCAACCCGTCAAAGGGCAGGTACAAAAACAGCGCAAGGCACTGGAGAGATGAGCCGATAAGAAGGGTGGCGACTCCGCCAATTTTGTCAGCGAGGAAACCAGACACCAACCGCGACGCCACACCGCCCAGCAGCATAAGCGACAACATTTCAGCGCCGATGGCAGGGCCGAACCCTAAGTCGACGCAGAATGACACGATGTGCACCTGAGGCATCGACATCGCCACACAACAGGCGACCCCGGCGGCGGCAAGCATCCATTGCATCGCCCGCGGCGAGAACAGAACCTTGCCCGCTTTTGCTGCAGTGGTTGCAGCGACTTGGGCGTTCACATCGTCAGGGACTTTGCGGCGCAAAAGCAAGCTAAGCGGGACGACCAAAACCACGACGCTGATCGACAGCACCCAGTAAACGCCCCGCCAACCGAAATCGGTCAGCACGCCTGCAAGCAGCAGGGGCCAGATTGCACCGGACAGATAGTTCCCGCTGGCCACAATCGCCACAGCGACCCCCCGCCTGCGCTGAAACCAGTGCGAGATATCAGCAACGAGCGGCCCGAAATAGGCCCCCGTGCCAAACCCGATGAATATATGAAACCCCGACAACACGACGACATTGCCAGACAGCGCCGATGCAACGAATCCGGCGGCGACAATCCCCGCCGACGCGATCAACGAGGTCGTGATGCCCAGTCGGTCTCCTGCTTTGCCAAAGTAGAAGTTGCCAAGCGCAAAGCCGATCATCGTCAACACATAAGGCATCGACGACGACGCGCGGTCCAATGCGAACTCGGACTGGATATCGGGCATGACCACAATAACGGCCCACATGCCAACGTTGCCGACCAAAGCGATCAGCAGAGACACCCCGAGGCGGGTCCAAGAATACCGGCTATCTAGTACGCTATTTTCCATTCGATGACGCTAGGGGCGGCTTGTGGGATTGTATAGGGTCACGAACGCAAAATGGGCGGCCCAGTTGGACCGCCCATCGTTTTGTTCAAAAGGTATTGTTTACTGCGGAATGGTGCCGTCGATGCCTTCGACATAGAAGTTCATACCAGCAAGCGTGCCGTCATCTGCAGTTTCGCCGTCAGCCAACCAAGCAGATCCGTCTTGCTTGTTCACTGGACCAGTGAAGGCATGGTACGAACCGTCTGCCAACGCGTCTTTTAGAGCCAATGCCTCGGCTTTAACGTCTGCTGGAACCGCGTCTGAAATCTCGCCGATGCCAACCATACCTGGGCCGATACCGTCCCATGTGTCTGTGCTTGACCATGTGCCATCCATGACAGCCTGAACACGCGCAACGTAGTATGGTGCCCAGTCATCAATGATCGAGCTTACGCGTGGGAACGGAGCGTATTCGCCCATATCCGAAGCCTGACCGAATGTGACAACGTTTCCTGCTTCAGCGGCAACAGCTTGTGGAGCGGTCGAATCTGTGTGCTGCAAGATCACGTCTGCGCCTTGGTCGATCAGAACCTGAGCGGCCTCAGCTTCTTTTGCCGGGTCAAACCATGTGAAGGCCCAGATGATTTTGAACTCAACGTCCGGGTTCACTTTCTTGGCGTGAAGATAAGCCGAGTTGATGCCACGGATAACTTCTGGAATTGGGTATGACCCGATGTATCCAACGACGTTCGATTTTGTCATGTGACCCGCGATTGTGCCTTGAACAGCGCGACCTTCGTAGAAACGGGCTGAATATGTCGATACGTTGTCAGACCGCTTATAGCCGGTTGCGTGCTCGAATTTTACATTCGGGAATTTCGCAGCGACGTTGATCGTTGGGTCCATATAGCCAAACGATGTTGTGAAGATCAGGTCAGCGCCTTGAAGCGCCATCTGCGTCATCACACGTTCGGAATCAGGGCCTTCTGGTACGTTTTCAACGTAAACGGTTTCGACTTTGTCGCCGAATGCAGCCTCAACAGCCTGACGGCCTTGATCGTGCTCGTACGTCCAGCCGCCGTCGCCAACAGGGCCGACGTAGACAAAACCGACTTTGGTGTCTGCAGCCATTGCTGGCACAGCCAAGCCAAACACCACTGCGGCGCTGGTCAATAGTTTGGTGAATTTCATGAGTTTTACACTCCCCAGGTTAAATAGTGCTTCTAGTTTGAAGCATGGAATATCCGCCCAAGCGATGCCGGAGCGCGGCTACGATCGGCGGACATGAATACAAGCACGAGAATGGTTATCAGATATGGCGACATGGACAAGTATTCTACGGGAATTCTTGCCCCCGCTGCCTGTGCGTTTAATTGAAGCACAGTGATTCCACCATATAGATAGGCACCAATTAATAGACGCCACGGTTTCCAGCTTGCGAAAACAACCAGCGCTAGGGCAATCCACCCCGCCCCGGCCGTCATACCTTCGGTCCATTGGGGCACGCGGATCAGGCTGATATAGGCGCCTCCTAATCCAGAACAGGCCCCGCCAAACAGAATGGCCAGCACGCGCACACGGACAACTTTATACCCGAGCGCATGCGCCGCGTCGTGGTTCTCGCCCACAGCCCGCAGGATCAAGCCGACGCGGGTGTACTTTAGAACGGCCCATGTCGCGGCGATCAGCAACAGCCCGACATAGACAATGACATCATGTGAAAACAGGATTGGCCCGACGACCGGAAGATCGCTTAGAACCCCCAAATCAAGCTTAGGGGTCGAAGGCGGCTTGATACCGACATAGCTTTGTCCCATCAGCGCCGAAAGCCCCAGCCCGAACAACGTCAGCGCCAGACCCGATGCAACCTGATTGGCCAGCGCATATTGGGTCAGGATCACGAACAGAAACGACAAAGCGGCCCCGGCGAACGCGGCAATCACAAAGCCCAGAACAGGCGATCCGGTGACAACAGCCGTGGCAAAGCCTGCAATTGCCCCAACGATCATCATGCCCTCAACCCCGAGGTTCAAGACCCCGGCCTTTTCGACAACCAATTCGCCCACAGCGGCAAGCATGATCGGCGTTGCCGCCACCATAAGCGACGCAATCAGTAAAACGGGATTAATGGCTGAGAGATCCATTACACGGTCTCCTTTTTTCCAAAGCGGATGCGGAAGTTGGTCAAAAGATCAACGGCAAGCAAGAAGAATAACAGCATGCCCTGAAACACCTGAATGGCGGCGGACGGCAGGCCTAGCGTCAATTGCGCAAGCTCACCTCCGATGTAAGTGAGCGCCATCAGCAGTCCGGCAAGCAGAATACCTATCGGGTTTAGGCGACCCAAAAAGGCGACGATAATGGCGGTAAATCCGTAGCCGACGTTGAAGTCGATGCTAACCTGACCCGCAGGCCCAGCCACTTCGAACATGCCAGCCAATCCAGCCAGAGCGCCCGACAGCCCGAGGCAGATCAAAACCAACCGCGCAGTCTTCACGCCCCCAAACCCAGCGGCACGCGGCGCTTCACCAGTCAATCGTATCTGAAATCCGAGAACATGCTTGCCCAACAGGATATAGGCCATAATCACCGCGATAAGGGCTGCGACGATGCCCCAATGCATGCCCGACCCCACAATGATCTCAGCGTTATGGGCTGATGCGTAATGCTGCAGGTTTCGCGATCCGGGAAAGCCGAAGCCTTCTGGATTGCGCAACAAGCCAAGCGCCATTGCTGCCTGTAATTGTTCGGCGACATAGACAAGCATCAAGGAAACCAGGATTTCGTTGGTGCCAAACCGCACCTTCAAGACCCCCGGAATTAACCCCCACGCCATGCCGCCCAACGCGCCACAAATGATCATAAGCGGGAAAATGAACCACGCGGCCATCGGATACAGCGCCAGCGCAGCCCCCGCGCCACAAAGCGCGCCGACAATGTATTGCCCCTCGGCCCCAATATTCCAAATGCCAGCCTTAAATCCAAGCGCAAGACCAATGGCGATCAAGATAAGGGGGCCCGCTTTGACAAGCAGTTGCGGACGGGAATACGATGCAAATTCCCCAAACAAGGGATCCCAGAAGATCGTGCGAATGGCCTCAACCGGATTTTTACCCAAAATGAAGAACAGCAGCCCACCCGCAATCATCGTGGCAACAACGGCCACAATCGGGGTCAGATAGCCCCAGGTCTTGGAAGGCGATGGACGTCGTTCAAGCCTCAGCATACCACTTCGTCCTTTATCTTTGTCCAAATACTCAAATTCCGACCTCTCAAAACGCGATCACGCATGCGCATGAGCCACCTCCATGTCATGTGCACCGCCAAGCATCAGCCCGATTTGATCCACCGTCAGCCCTGCCATTTCGCGGCTTTCGGACAGACGCCCTTCGTTCAACGCCGCAAAGCGATCCGAGATCTCAGTCAGTTCATCTAGGTCCTGCGAAATGACGACCACCGCAGCCCCACCTGACGCCAAATCCAGCAACGCCTGCCGGATCGCCGCCGCAGCCGAGGCATCAACCCCCCACGTCGGCTGGTTGACGATCAAGACATCAGGGTCTTGCATGATCTCGCGACCGATAACGAATTTCTGCAGATTGCCACCTGACAACGCCCGCGCGGCGGTCTCGGTGCCCGGTGTACGAACGTCAAAGCGCTCAATGATCTCGGTCGCAAAGGCCCGCGCACCGGTCCAGGAAATAAAGCCGTTAGACAGCAGGTTTTTCCGTATCGCCCCGCTAAGCAACGCGTTTTCCGTCAAGCTCATCCCGGGTGCCGCGGCATGTCCAAGCCGTTCTTCGGGCGCCGACAGGATACCCCGCTTGCGGCGGGCGTTTGGTCCCAAAGCCCCGACAGGTTCTCTTTTGACGCGCACGGTGTCCGCATCGGTCGGCACTTCGCCAGAAATAGCGGCCAACAATTCGTCTTGCCCATTCCCGGCAACCCCCCCAATCCCAAGGATTTCGCCGGCACGCACAGACATCGCCACGTCTTTCAGCGAGGTGCCAAATTGGTTGGGCGACGCCACCGATAGACCTTTGATTTCCAGAACGACATCGCCGCCCTTGTCGCCTTTGCGCTCAGGCGAGTGCAACACGCTGCCCACCATCAGCTCGGCCATGTCGCGGGCCGACGTTTCGGACGGCACACATTCGCCGACATTCTTTCCAAGTCGCAAAATCGTAGCATGATCGCAGAGCGCACGGATTTCTTCGAGCTTGTGACTGATATAAAGGATCGCCGTGCCTTCCGAAGAAAGCTTGCGCAGGGTCGTGAACAGGATGTCCACTTCCTGCGGGGTCAGAACACTCGTTGGTTCGTCCATGATCAGCAGTTTGGGGTTTTGGAGCAAACACCTGATGATTTCGACGCGCTGGCGCTCACCGGCAGACAGATCGCCCACTTGGTGGAACGGTTCAAGCGGCAAGCCGTATTCTTCTGAAACGGTTTTGATACTGGCGGCCAAATCCCTTTGCGACGGCGGATTTTCCATGCCCAGTGCGATGTTCTCTGCCACCGTTAGCGCATCAAATAGCGAAAAATGCTGGAACACCATCGCGACGCCATGCTGGCGGGCAAAGGACGGGTTCACGGGCTCATAATCAGTGCCTCGAAGCTGCATTTGGCCGCTATCGGGCTTTACCAAACCATAGATCATCTTAACGAGGGTCGATTTACCCGCACCATTTTCCCCGAGCAGCGCGTGAACTTCACCCGGCTGGATTTCAAACGAGACGTCGTCATTGGCGACAACTCCGGGATAAGCCTTGGTGAGACCAGATATCTTAAGCAGAGGTTGCGTCATGCCAATGTGTCTTTTCTCGTTGCGCGATGGGCGGCTTCAATGAAACGCATTGATTTGCCCCCCATGGCATTTGGTTTGGATGATGTAGCCGACAAACACGTTTCGATCAATTGCGCGGACGCATCGGCCCACATGGACCAGCCGTTAGCGTCGAGATTTATATCACCCCGCATCGCGCACCCATTTGATCGCAGCCAAAACTCGTTCGGGCGTAGCAGGCCCATCCAGCGCTGGATAGGCACCGCCACAGGCCGAAATCGCATCGCTGAGTGCAAGTAAAGCGGATATCCCAAGCATAAACGGCGGCTCGCCGACTGCTTTTGAACGGTGGATAGTGTTTTCGCGGTTTTCGGCGTCAAACAGATCGACATTGAAAACGTCTGGGCGATCTGAACAGGCTGGGATCTTGTAGGTAGATGGCGCGTGCGTGCGCAGGGTGCCACGGTCGTCCCAAACAAGTTCCTCGGTCGTTAACCAGCCAACGCCTTGCACGTATCCGCCTTCGATTTGGCCGATGTCCAACGCCGGGTTCAGGCTTTTGCCCGCGTCGTGCAAAATGTCGGTGCGTAAAATACGGTTTTCGCCTGTCAGCGTGTCGATCACCACTTCCGTGATCGACGCACCATAGGCAAAGTAATAAAACGGACGGCCACGCCCTGCGATCCGGTCCCATTGCAGATCAGGCGTTTTGTAAAATCCAGTGGCTGACAGCGAAACACGCGCCTGATAGGCCGCACTTGCCGCTTCGGCAAAGGTTAGGGTTTGGGTGCCAACCCGGACTTGGCCGTCGATGAAATCAACGCCACTGGGGTCACACCCATTGGTCTTTGCAATATGATCACTGATGCGGGTGCGAATTTTCTCGCAGGCGACGCGCACGGCCATCCCGTTCAAATCCGCCCCGCTGGACGCAGCGGTGGCCGATGTGTTGGGTACTTTTGCCGTGTCGGTTGCCGTTATCTTGATGTTGGCCACGTCGATCCCAAAGACCTCGGCCGCGACCTGTGCCACCTTTAGGAACAACCCTTGCCCCATTTCGGTGCCGCCGTGGTTCAACAAGACCGACCCGTCCTGATAGACATGCACCAATGCACCCGCTTGATTGAGATGGGTGAGCGTGAACGAAATGCCAAACTTAACGGGCGTAAACGCAATGCCGCGCTTTAGAACAGGGTTCACGGCGTTCCAAGCGGCAATCGCCTCGCGCCGCTGTTGATAATCGGCTTGCGCTTCAAGCTCGCGTGTCAATCGCCCGAGGACAAAGTCCGTCACTTGCATCCCATAGGGGGTCTGGTTCTTTTTCTGTCTTGAAATATCCACTGCAACAGTCGATCCGAGCGCCTCGTCATAGTAGTTCACGCGCCGTACCACCAGCGGATCCACCCCAAGCTCATGCGCGATGTGGTCCATCACGCGCTCAATCCCGATCATCCCTTGTGGTCCACCAAAGCCGCGAAAGGCGGTGGCGCTTTGGTGATTGGTCTTCAGGCGGTGGCTTTCGATACGGATGTTGGGCAGGTCATAAGCGTTGTCGGCGTGCAGCATCGCGCGATCCGCCACTGGCAACGACAAATCTTGCGCCCAGCCGCAGCGCAGGAAGTGTTTGAATTCAAGTGCGTTGACGCGGCCGCTGTCATCAAAGCCCACATCATAGTGCACACGAATGTCGTGGCGCTTGCCGGTGATCATCATGTCGTCGTCGCGGTCATAGCGCATCTTGCAGGGCCTGCCGGTTTTGATCGCAACGATGGCGCAGGCGACGGCAAGCGCGTTGCCTTGGCTTTCCTTGCCGCCGAACCCTCCGCCCATGCGGCGGGTTTCGACGCGCACACCGTGCATCGCCAAGCCCAAAGCCTCGGCCACTTTGTGCTGGATTTCGGTCGGATGCTGGGTGGACGAATGCACAAGCACATCGCCGTTTTCCTGCGGCAAAACGAGCGAGGCTTGACCCTCGAGGTAGAAATGTTCCTGCCCGCCAACATCAAGCTGGCCGGAAATCCGGCGCGCGCATTTTGGCAATTCACTTATGGCATCACCATTTGCCCAAATGCGGGGACCGTCTTCGAAACGGCTGTTCGCGCTCAGCGCGTCTTCAACCGATAAAATGGGCGCGTGCGTTTTATACGTGATCTTTCCAAGGCGCGCGGCTTTTCGTGCAGCAAGGTGGCTGGCGGCAACGACTAGGAATATTGGCTGGCCGATGTAGTGGACCTGATCGGTTGCCAACAAAGGCTCGTCATGGATTGAGGGCGATACGTCATTTGCAAACGGCAGATCATTGGCGCTTAAAACGGCGACGACACCATCGGCAGTTCTGACGTCTGAAAGGTCGACGCACTCGATTTCTGCTGATGCGACAGACGATTGGCCAAAGGCCAAGTGCAACGTGCCGGATGGCGTTGGGATGTCGTCGATGTAGCGCGCCTGTCCCGAAACGTGAAGCGGGCCGCTGTCGTGCGGGATGGATTTATGAACGCTCATAAGGTCACCTCAAGTACCGAGGTCGCGTGGCCTTGGTCGTCGTGCCAAGCGCGCCAAAGCAAGTTTTGCGCGGCCTCAAGTCGATACGCAGCCGAGGCGCGCATATCCGACAATGGCGTAAAGTCGTTTGCAAAGGCTCTAACGGCTTTGGCGACAGTTGTCTCAGTCCAGTCAGCGCCAATTAGCGCCTGTTCGACGTGGGTGGCACGTTTGGGGATGCCTGCCATGCCACCAAACGCGATGTAGGCAGAGGTGACAGTGTTGTCGGTGACGGTGATGTTGAAGGCCCCCAAGACGGCGGAAATATCCTGATCAAAGCGTTTGGACAATTTATAGACCTTTAGAGTGTCGGGCAGTGTGTCAGGGTGCTTTGGGATGCTGATTGCTTCGACAAATTCTCCGGGTTGGCGATCTTGTTTGGCGTAGTCGAGGAAGAAATCCTCTAAGGGCAGCTCGCGGCGTAGGTTCCCTTTGCGAAGGTGCAACGTGGCCCCGAGCGCGATGAGCGCGGGTGGCGTATCACCGATGGGCGAGCCGTTGGCAATATTCCCGCCGATCGTCGCCGCAGCGCGCACTTGGGCTGACGCAAAACGGCGCAGCATTTCGGCGAAGGAGGGATGCGTGGTCGCGAGCGCGTCTTTAAGGGTGCCAATCGTGACCATAGCGCCAAAACGGTACATGGTTTCGGTTTCGGTGATGTCCGTCAGGTCTGAGATTTGATTGAGGAACGCGATTTTGGGCAGGGCGCGCAGCTGTTTGGTCACCCACAGACCTACATCGGTTGCCCCTGCGATTAGCGTTGCATCCGGATTGTCCGCATAAAATGCGGCCAGTTCGTCTCCGGTTTGCGGAGCGCAAACCGAACCAACGGGGGCTGGCTGCCCCCGAACCCCTGCAGGTATTTTTGGCAAGATAAAGGGTGGGGTTTCGAGCCAGTCAGCCTTGGGAGCGGTTTCGGCGGCCTTGGCGGCTTTGATGATGGGGGCGTAGCCTGTGCAGCGACACAGATTTCCGGCCAGTTGGTCATCATAGTCGGTTGCGCCGTTTTGGTGGGCAACGGCCATTGAGGCGACAAACCCCGGTGTGCAAAAGCCGCATTGGCTGCCGTGAAGATCGATCATGGCCTGTTGCACAGGATGGGGGGTGCCGTCTGGGGCGGCGATACCTTCGACGGTGCGAACTGCTTTGCCGTGAAGTTGGGGCAGGAACAGGATACACGCATTCAGAGCTGCAGTTCGGGTCTGGTCGGTGACCATGACCGAACACGCGCCGCAATCACCTTCGTTGCAGCCCTCTTTGGTTCCGATCAGGCCTTTTTCTGTTCGCAGCCAGTCGAGTAGGGATTGTGTCGGCTCGGGATCGGTCAGCCGGACAGTCTCTCCGTTGAGAAGAAACACGATCTCCATGATGTTTAGCCTGCCGCGTTACTAAAATGCCCCTCCCAATGCGTATCGTCGATGCGGCGTAGACGACAGGCGGGCTTTGTTTTGGTGTGATATGGAACACCCAAAGCGGTCGATTTGGCAAGAGATTGTTTCAGGCGGCTTTCATGGTCGGTTGGGGCTTGCTGTCCGATTTATCAAGTTTTGCAGGGGAATTGCGGGTCGCTTTCAGGAAAAAGCGAAAGGTGCTTTTTTTTGAAACGTATTGGTTGGAGGTCCAGAATCCGGTTTGCCTTGCCCCATTGGCTGATTAGAGTGGCCCAATGAGCAAGCACACACGATTCATTCATCTCCGCACGCATACCGAGTATTCATTGCTTGAAGGGGCTGTGCGGGTCAAGAAATTGGCCGGTTTGTGTGAAGCCGCAGCTATGCCTGCAGTCGCGATCACCGACACGAATTCGATGTTTTGCGCGCTTGAGGCGTCGGTCACCTTAAGTGGCGCTGGCATTCAGCCCATTATTGGCTGTCAGGTCGATCTGACCTATCTTTCTGCGGCTCCCGGTGAGCGGCCAAAGATCCCTGCGCCGGTTGTGTTGTTGGCCCAGACCGAGGTGGGATATGAGAACCTAATGAAGCTAAGCTCGTGTCTTTTTGTGGACAAGGGCGACCACCTGCCTCAGGTCACTTTGGATGAGTTGCGTGGGCGGTCTGAGGGGTTGATTTGCCTGACGGGTGGCCCAATGGGGCCGGTCGGGTTATTGTTGCAGGCAGGGCAAAATCCCGCGGCCGAGGATTTAGTGGACCGGCTTCACACGATATTCGCCGACCGATTGTATATGGAGCTGCAGCGCCATCCTGTAGACGGCGGCCAGCCAGAGAGTGAGCGATTAAGCGAACGCGGGTTTGTCGAGATGGCTTATGCCAAGGATATCCCCTTGGTCGCGACCAACGACGTCTATTTCCCCAAGACCGAGATGTATGAAGCGCACGACGCGCTGATCTGCATTGCCGAAGGTGCTTATGTCGACCAGCAAGAAGACCGCCGACGCTTGACCGCCCAGCACTATTTCAAGTCCCAAGAAGAAATGGTGACGCTGTTTGCCGATCTGCCCGAGGCGATCGAAAACACGGTTGAGATCGCCAAACGCTGCGCGTTCATGACCTATCGCCGTGACCCGATCCTGCCGATCTTTGCTGACGACGAGGTGTCTGAACTGCGCCGGATCGCCAATGAGGGCTTGCAGAAACGCCTTGCGGTGATCCCCCATGCGGTTTCGGTTGATGAATATCAGGCGCGACTTGAGTTCGAGTTGGGGATCATCGAGGGCATGGGCTTTCCCGGCTACTTTCTGATCGTTGCCGACTTTATCCAGTGGTCCAAGGACAACAACATTCCCGTCGGACCGGGCCGAGGATCGGGCGCGGGGTCTTTGGTGGCCTATGCGTTGACGATCACCGACCTGGATCCGCTACGCTATTCACTGCTGTTTGAGCGATTCCTCAATCCTGAACGTGTGTCGATGCCGGACTTTGACATCGACTTTTGCATGGACCGCCGCGAAGAAGTTATCCGATATGTGCAGGAAAAATATGGACGTGATCGTGTCGGGCAGATCATCACCTTTGGCGCTTTGCTGTCAAAGGCGGCGGTGCGCGACATTGGCCGCGTTTTGCAAATGCCGTACGGGCAGGTGGACCGGCTATCAAAATTGATCCCCGTTGAAGGGGTAAAGCCGCTTTCCATTGCCGAGGCGTTGAAAGAAGAACCGCGTCTGCGCGAAGAAGCCCGCAATGAAGAAGTGGTGAAGCGGCTGTTGGACTACGGCCAGCAGGTCGAGGGGTTGTTGCGCAATGCATCCACTCACGCGGCGGGGGTTGTGATTGGCGACCGGCCTTTGGATGCGCTTGTGCCGCTCTATCAGGATCCGCGCTCGGATATGCCGGCGACGCAGTTTAACATGAAATGGGTTGAACAGGCGGGATTGGTGAAGTTCGACTTTCTCGGGTTGAAGACCCTGACCGTGATCCAGAACGCGATCGATCAGATTTTGGCCTCGGGGCGGTCGATCCACATCACCGCTGACGGGACCGAACTTTACGAACCAGCCGAGGGGGCTGAGAACCAGATCAACGCGATCCCGCTGGACGATGAGATGTCTTACAGGCTTTATGCGGCGGCCAAGACGGTCGCTGTGTTTCAGGTGGAAAGCTCGGGTATGATGGATGCGCTGCGACGCATGAAGCCGACGTGCATCGAAGACATCGTCGCATTGGTGGCGCTTTATCGCCCCGGTCCGATGGAAAACATCCCGACCTATTGCGAGGTGAAAAACGGGCTAAAAAAGATCGAGTCCGTGCACCCTCTGATCGACCATATCCTAGCCGAGACCCAAGGCATCATCGTCTATCAGGAACAGGTGATGCAGATCGCGCAGGAAATGGCGGGCTATACGTTGGGCGGCGCTGACTTATTGCGCCGTGCGATGGGTAAAAAGATCAAAGAAGCGATGGACGCCGAACGGCCGAAATTTGAAAAAGGCGCGGCTGAAAACGGGGTGCCGACGAAGAAAGCGACCGAGGTCTTCGATCTTCTCGAGAAATTCGCAAACTACGGATTCAACAAATCCCATGCGGCCGCTTATGCCGTGGTCAGCTACCAAACAGCGTGGCTTAAGGCGAACCATCCGGTCGAGTTTATGTCCGGCGTAATGAATTGCGATATCCATCTGACGGACAAGCTAGCGGTTTATGCCGAAGAAGTCCGCCGAGGGCTCGAGATCGACATTGTGCCGCCCTGTGTGAACCGGTCTCTGGCCGACTTCAGCGTTGTGGATCAAAAACTGGTCTATGGGCTGGGCGCCCTAAAGAACGTCGGTGCAGACGCGATGCAGCTTATTGTAGCGGCACGTGGCGATAAATCGTTTGCCACACTTTTTGATGTGGCGCGGCGCGTGGACATGAAACGGATCGGCAAACGGCCGTTGGAAATGCTCGCGCGGTCGGGGGCGTTTGATCAACTCGATTCAAATCGTCGAAAGGTATTTGATAGCCTCGATGGACTGGTAGCCTATTCGGCGGCCATTCACGAACAACGCAATTCAAATCAAGTGTCTTTGTTTGGTGAAGCGGGCGAAGACCTGCCCGAGCCGCGTTTGTCGCCTGTTGGCGACTGGCTACCCGCCGAGCGTTTGGAAGAAGAACACAAAGCGATTGGCTTTTATCTGTCGGGTCACCCGCTAGACGACTATCTGCCGGCGCTCAAACGCAAGAATGTCATGACGCTCGAAGATTTGCGGCAGAAGGCAGAACGCGATGGCGCGGCGCTGGGCAAAGTAGGCGTGATTGTCACGGGATTGCAGGAACGCAAGTCTGGACGGGGCAACAGGTTCTTCCGCATGAATATCTCAGACCCAACAGGCCAACTTGCAGGGATCGCGCTTTTCCCAGACGATGCGGATGCAATTCGCGCTGTGTTTGACAAAACCAATCAGGTGGTGATGACGCTTGAGGCCAAATTCAACGAAGGACAATTTGATCCCATTGGCCGCTCTGTCGCGCCAATTGACACCGTTGTCGCGGATGCAGGGGCGTCTGGGTTGCGGATAATGATCGACGATCCAATCGCGGCCCAAACGGTCGCCGAACTTTTGGCCCACGCCGCGCAAGCTGCAGTGACGGCCAGCCGAGGGCCGGTGTATCTCAGGCTGTTTCACCCGACACTTCCAGGCGAAGTTGATCTCGATACGGGAATGGAGTTTCCGGTGACCCCTCAAATCAAAGGTGCCCTTCGAAGCTTACCCGGTGTTTTGGATGTTGAAGAAATTTGAGCCTTCGGCCCAAGCCTGCGGCATGAGTATTTTTGCAAAGATAAAATCAGAAGCAGCTTTATCTTGCTGAAAATACCGCGGGGGAGTCCCGCAGGGACGGGGGCAGCGCCCCCACTCAGCGCCCTAATAATGCGGAGGACGTTCGTCCCCCATGACAACGGCGCCCCCTTCGGAGGATTCCCTCTGTGCTTCGCGCTGCATCAGTATTTGAACCCTATGGGTCAAAAGCGCGATTTCACTGTCTTGACGTGCGATGACGTCCGAAAGGTCCTCGACCGTTTTGGTCAGGTGCGCCGCGGTTTCTTCAAGTTCTGTTAAGCGTGTATCCATTTGGCCCCGATAACACGCCGCTATGCACCCGACCAGCCCTTGCTCGCTTGCCCCTTTGGTCAGGCTCGGATAAACCGCGCGCGAACCTATCGCCCTCGTCGGATATGCATTATGGCCAAGCAAAAGAAACAACCCCGTCCTAAAGCCCAAGCGCCCAAAGGATTTCGCGACTACTTCGCACATGAAGTGACCGAGCGTAGCGACATGCTGCAAAAGATCGCGGGTGTGTATCATCGCTATGGCTTTGACGCGCTCGAAAGTGCGGCCGTGGAAACGGTTGAGGCGCTGGGCAAGTTCCTGCCAGACGTGGATCGCCCGAACGAAGGCGTGTTTGCGTGGCAGGACGAGGACGAGGCATGGATGGCGCTTCGCTACGATCTGACAGCGCCTTTGGCCCGCGTCTATGCACAGTATCGCAACGATTTGCCGACCCCTTATCGCCGATTTGCGATGGGACCAGTGTGGCGCAATGAAAAGCCGGGTCCGGGGCGCTATCGTCAGTTTTATCAGTGCGACGCAGATACGGTTGGCACGTCCAGCATGGCCGCAGATGCCGAAATTTGCGCGATGCTGGCGGATACGCTTGAGGCTGTTGGAATTCCGCGTGGCGATTACGTCGTTCGGGTGAATAACCGGAAGGTTTTGAATGGGGTGCTTGAGGCCATGGGTCTCGGTGATGATCAAGCCAAGCGGGATGCTGTTTTGCGGACGATTGACAAGTTTGACAAAGTCGGTGAACGCGGTGTTCGTGAGTTGTTGGGGAAGGGCCGTCAGGATGCGTCGGGGGCGTATATTGACGGGGTAGGTTTAAGCGATGCTCAGTCTGAGCCGGTGGTTGCGTTTCTGACGTCTAAGGCAGGCACTTCTGAGGTTACATTTTCAAACCTACGCGAAGCCGTCAATGGATCCGAGATAGGACTAAGCGGTATCGACGAACTTCAACAAATCACATCACTTCTCGAAGCCCAAGGCTACGGTCCTGACCGCGTCGTCATTGACCCTGCAGTCGTGCGTGGCCTTGGGTACTACACTGGCCCCGTTTACGAGGCCGAACTCACCTTCGAAATCCTCGACGACAAGGGCCGCAAGCGCCAGTTTGGGTCCGTCGCTGGGGGGGGGCGTTACGATGGCCTCGTTAAGCGGTTCACGGGTCAAGAAGTGCCCGCCACTGGCGTCTCGATCGGTGTTGACCGTCTGCTGGCTGCGTTGCGGGAAAAGGGGCGGATCACCTCGGCTGATCAAGGCCCCGTCGTTGTGACTGTCATGGATCGCGACCGGATGGCGGATTATCAGACCATGGTGGCTGAGCTTCGCAATGCTGGTATCCGCGCCGAGGTTTATCTTGGTAACCCCAAGAACTTTGGCAACCAGTTGAAATACGCCGACAAGCGCAACTCGCCTATCGCCATCATTGAAGGTGGGGATGAAAAAGAAAACGGTGTTGTGCAGATCAAGGACCTCTATCTCGGCGCCAAGATCGCTGAAAGCGCCAGTCTTGAAGAATGGCGCGGCAACCCAAGCCAGTTTGAAGTGCCGCGTGATCAGCTTGTTGCCAAGGTGCGCGAAATTCTTGCCAGCCAAGCCGAGTCAGAGACCGCCTGATGGTCAGCCGGACGCAAACACGGACCGAGGCACTAAGGCTTCGCGCGATATTTGAATCCGCAGGGGCGCAAGCGGTCGAGACGGATATCCTCCAGCCTGCGGAAGTGCTTTTGGACCTCTACGGCGAAGACATTCGCGGCCGGGCCTATGTGACGTCTGACGCGCTTCGGGGCGAACAAATGTTGCGGCCGGATTTCACGGTGCCGATTGTGCGGATGCATATGGAAGACGGTGCCGAACCTGCCCGATACACCTATGCAGGCGAGGTTTTTCGCCAGCAAGAAGACGCACCAAATCGCGCCAATGAATACCTACAGGTTGGGTATGAGGTGTTTGATCGCGCCAATTCAGCCGCCGCAGATGCCGAAGTTTTTAGCCTGATCAGGTTTGCGCTGGGCGATGTGGCGCATCATGCGGCCATGGGGGATATCGGGTTGTTGATGTCCGCCGTCGCTGGGTTGAAGACGACGGACAATCGCAAAGCTGCCTTGATGCGGCATATCTGGCGACCCACTCGGTTTCGCTGGTTGTTGGATCGCTACTCAGGTCGTCTGCCGGTTCCAGCCAGTCGCGCGGCGTTATTGTCGGCGGAGGATCCGCATTTATGCGGCGGCCCGATGATCGGTTTGCGCAGTCGCGCCGAGATTGACACGCGCATTGCTGCCCTTCGCGAAGACGCGGCGGTGTCTCTGCTATCGGGCGAGGAAGTGACGCTTATCGACAGGCTTTTAGCGGTCAGCGAACGGGTGCCAAAAGCGCTGGCCCAATTGCGCGCCATTGCCGTCGACATGCCGTCGATCACTGGAGCCGTTGACCGCCTTGCAGACCGCGTTGATGCTTTGGCAGCGCGCGGCGAAGCCGTTGATGATTTGGACTTTGAGGCCAGCTACGGGCGGACCTCGATGGAATATTATGACGGGTTTGTCTTTGGCTTTTACGTTGAAAACCGCACTGATCTGCCGCCTGTGGCGACGGGCGGACGCTACGACGCTTTGACCCGCGTTCTAGGCAAAGGCGACGCTATTCCTGCTGTGGGTGGCGTGATCCGGCCCGGATTGCTGTTGGACCTCGAAAGGGGCGAGGTATGAATATCAAGCTAGGCGTCCCTTCAAAGGGCCGGTTGATGGAGAAAACCTTCGACTGGTTCACAGAGCGTGGCATCACAATGTCGCGCACCGGATCGGACCGCGAATACGCCGCCGATGTGCAGGGGCTGGACGGTGTGCAGATGGTTTTGCTGTCAGCGGGCGAAATTCCGCGTGAATTGGCCGCGGGGCGCATTCATCTTGGGGTGACGGGGCAAGACCTGATCCGCGAAAAACTTGCCGCGTGGGATAACCGTGTTGAAGAACTGGCAGAGCTTGGATTTGGCCATGCTGATCTGGTGATCGGGGTGCCGTCGGCTTGGGTTGATGTGGATACTCTGGATGATCTCGATGCCGCTGCCGCGGCCTTTCGCAAGGTTCACGGATTTCGCCTGCGGATTGCCACGAAGTATCACCGTCTTATGCGCGATTATTTGCGCGACCACGGTGTTGCGGATTATCAACTGGTGGATTCCCAAGGTGCGACCGAAGGCACGGTCAAAAACCTGACAGCCGAGGCGATTGCAGACATCACATCCACCGGTGAAACGCTTCGGGCGAACCATCTGAAAATTTTGAAGGAAGCCCCCGTTTTGCGGTCGCAAGCGACGTTATTCCAAAGCCATGTCGCCGAATTTGATGCAAATGCGCAAACAACGATGGCGGCGTTGAAGGCAAAACTAGCCGTCTGATCGTTGGCAGTCCGACGTGGCTGGCCGCATTCAAACAGGGGGTGAGCGCACTGGGGTTGCGATCGCCTGTCTGAGTCCGCCGCAGGCTTAGGATCGGTTTGCCGTTATCCGCGAACCGGTCGAGGCGCGCCTTCGTCATCGATGGCAACAAAGGTGAATACGGCTTGGGTGACCTTTTCACGCTTACCGATCACGCCTCGGTTCGCCCAAGCCTCAAGCCCGACAGAGATCGACGTTGTACCGATCCGGTTGATTGACGTGTAAACGCAAAGTACGTCGCCGACCTTGACGGGTCGGATGAATTTCATCGCGTCCACAGCAATCGTCGCCACCCGCCCCTGCGCGGTTTCGCGCGACACGATGCCAGCGGCAATGTCCATCTGGCTGAGAACCCAGCCGCCAAAAACGTCTCCGTTGACGTTGACATCGGCGGGCATGGCGACTGTGCGCAGGGTTAGATCGCCGTGGGGTGTATCTTCGGACATTCGTAACTTCCCTATAAAACGCCGATGTCGGCAAGGTTTCCGGCCATTTCGGGCGGTAATTGATCTTCGTCTTCACGCCCTTGGCGCATGTCGGGAGGGGCGTCGTCGTGGTTTAGGTAGCGCCAGCCTTGGAACGGGCGTTTGGGCGCTTGGACCGTCCGGTATAGCTTTGGCTCCAGAACGATTGCGCAGCGCCGGATGCCATCCTCTCCAAACACCTCATCAAAGCGCAAAATCTTTTGGCGGCATTGAATGATCCCTTTGAACACCCAATAAATGCTACCGCCTTCCAGAATGTCTTTCTCGCGCTTGGGCCACATGCGGGTGACATGGCGGGGCAGGCCGTCGGGCCCTTGCGCGTGTGGCGTCCTATGCCACGCCGTCAGCCCGTCGATTGTTTCCGTACCGACGCTCAGTTTGATCAGATGTTGTTTTGGCAATTTCGCCCCCAGATTCTCTATTGATAGTATTGGAATTGGGGCTGGCTTCAAGGTATTGTGGTGCGTCTGCTAAAATGAGGGATACACCAATGAGCCGTTTTGCCGCCCCGATTGCCGAACAAATCTGGGACATGAAATACCGCTTCAAACAGGCTGATGGCACCCCTATCGACCAATCGGTCGAAGACAGCTGGCGCCGGATTGCACGGTCATTGGCTAGCGTTGAAAAAGACCCAACGGCTTGGGAAGACAAGTTTTATCAGGCACTTGAGGACTTCAAATACCTGCCCGCTGGCCGCATCACAGCGGGTGCTGGCACCGAACGGCGTGTGACTTTGTTCAACTGTTTCGTCATGGGCACGATCCCTGACAGCATGGGCGGCATTTTCGACATGCTGAAAGAAGCCGCGCTAACGATGCAGCAGGGCGGGGGAATCGGCTATGATTTTTCCACCATTCGACCCAAGGGCGCTGACGTGCTGGGCGTGGCGGCTGATGCGTCCGGTCCTCTGTCGTTTATGGACGTGTGGGACGCGATGTGCCGCACAATCATGAGCGCGGGCAGCCGGCGCGGCGCGATGATGGCCACGATGCGCTGCGACCACCCTGATATCGAAGACTTCATCACCGCCAAATCTGACGCCGCACGCCTGCGGATGTTCAACGTCTCGGTCCTGGTGACCGACGCCTTCATGGAGGCCGTCAAGGCCGACGGCCCGTGGGAGCTGCAATTTGGCGACAAAGTCTATCACACAGTAAACGCCCGTGATCTTTGGAATAAGATCATGCAGTCAACCTATGATTACGCCGAACCCGGTGTGATCTTCATCGACAGGATCAATGATGCCAACAACCTGAACTATGTCGAAAGCATCGCCGCGACGAACCCGTGCGGTGAGCAGCCTTTGCCGCCCTATGGCGCGTGTTTGCTTGGGTCGATCAACCTCGCGCGCTTGGTTCATTCTCCGTTTGAGGGCGGCAAGGCGCATGTGTGTGTGACAGCTTTGAACGACCTGGTCGCAACCGCTGTGCGGATGATGGATAATGTTGTGGATGCCTCAAAGTTTCCGCTGCCACAGCAAGAAGCCGAAGCACAGGCGAAGCGCCGGATCGGGCTTGGGGTGACGGGCTTGGCCGACGCTTTGCTGATGACTGGTTTGGAATACGGTACGGATGAAGCCGCCGCCAAGACCGAGGAATGGATGAAGGCGATCGCGCGGGCCTCGTATTTGGCGTCTGTCGAATTGGCCAAAGAAAAAGGCGCGTTTCCGTTGTTTGACGCCGAACCGTATTTGACATCAGGTAATATGCGCCAGATGGACGACGACGTTCGCGACGCAATCCGCGAACATGGCATCCGCAACGCGCTTTTGACGTCGGTCGCACCGACGGGAACGATCAGTCTCTATGCGGGCAATGTCAGTTCGGGGATCGAACCGGTTTTTGCCTATGCCTACACCCGCAAGGTGCTGCAAAAAGACGGCTCGCGCACCGAAGAAGAAGTGGTCGATTACGCCGTCCAGATGTGGCGCGACAAATTCGGCGACAAAGCTTTGCCCAATCATTTCGTGAATGCGCAAACCTTGGCTCCATCAGCCCATGTTAAGATGCAAGCAGCGGCCCAGAAATGGATCGACAGCTCAATCTCAAAGACTATCAATTGCCCCGAAGACATCGATTTTGAGGAATTTAAAGACGTTTACATGCAAGCGTGGGATTCAGGCTGCAAGGGCTGCACGACCTATCGCCCGAACGATGTGACGGGGAGTGTTTTGAGCGTGAGTGAGGAGAAATCCGCCCCCGAGGTTGTCGCCAAAAATGACGATGAACCGATGCAGCCGCATGGCGATGTGATCTACATGTCAGAGCCGCTCGACCGGCCTCAGGCGTTGGAAGGTTCGACTTACAAACTGAAATGGCCCGATTCTGAGCACGCGATTTACCTGACCGTCAACGACATCATCGTCGGGGGCCGTCGCCGTCCGTTTGAAGTGTTCATCAACTCAAAGAACATGGAGCATTACGCCTGGACGCTGGCACTGACGCGCATGATTTCGGCTGTGTTCCGGCGGGGCGGGGACGTGTCCTTTGTGGTTGAAGAACTGAAAGCCGTCTTCGACCCACGCGGCGGCGCTTGGGTGCAGGGGAAATACATCCCCTCGATCCTCGCGGCGATTGGCGGCGTGATAGAACGCCACTTGGTGGTCATCGGGTTCCTTGAAGGCGTAGGCAAGGGGCTGAAATCCGACCCGCAGGCCGAAGCGATGGTCGTAAACACGGGTGAAAAACCGCGCGGTAAGGCGTGTCCGAGCTGTGGCCAATATGACCTGCGCATGGTCGAAGGCTGCATGACCTGTGCCAGTTGCGGCCATAGTAAATGCGGTTAACCGGCCGTTAGGATTGCGTGCCGCATTATCGCCTCAATTCGGCGATATCAAAGGCCGGATGGCGGGATGTGTGAATTTTGGCTCACCCCGTCCCAATATAAGCATTATGTGTCAGAGACTCTTTTTCCCTACAGGGGCAAATGGTAAACGGCAAAAAAAGATGTGTTGAGGATGTAGTTATGAGGAATTTGCTCGCAGCTTTGATTGCAAGCGGTTTGGCCATTGGGTCAACGGCCTCTGCACAGGTGGCTACGGGCGCTGATCCCTCAACTTTGTTCAATCAATCCAGCTTTGAAGGCCCGGCCGAACGCGTGGCGCTTGGCTATGGCCGTTTGTTCAACAATGACCTGTTCGGCGACGGACGTGATCGGTGGCAGACCGTATCCTTTACCGCCAGCACGATCGTGGGCGATGAATGGACAGGCGAAATGCCGTCCGAAATGGGATCGCTGATCGAATATCGATTTCAGACCAAGATCGTAGCGCCCGGCGACGTGGAAAATCCTGTCGCCAATGACCGGCTTTATTCAACGTCGGTTTCGCTTGGGGCACACACGCATTTCGCGCTTGCAGGCGGAGAAATGAGCGTTGGCGGTGATTTGGTCGTTACGGGTCCGATGACGGGTCTTATTGATTTACAGACCACGATCCACAACGTAATCAATCGCGACATCCCATCGACGGCGACCATTGCGGATATGATCCCAAATGGGGTGCATCCTAGCTTGGTCTTTGAATATGGCCGTCCCTTGTCGCTGAACGGCTTGACCGAGGTGCGCCCCTTTGCAGAGCTTCGCACAGGCGACGAAACCCTTATTCGATCGGGCGTTGATTTCTACTTTGGCGGCGTTCAAAACAGCGATCTATTGGTGCGCGATCAGGTTACCGGACAGCGATATCGCAGCGTACGCGGCGACACGTTGCCGGGTTACGGTTTCGTCATTGGTGGCGATTTCGCCGCGATGAGCAATTCGATTTATCTGCCGTCTCGTGGCCCGACGATGATCGATAATCGCACACGCTTGCGGGCGGGTATGCTGTGGCAGGGTGATCAAAACTCGGTCTATTACGGCATGACGTGGCTTAGCAAAGAATTCGAAACGCAAGAAGACGCGCAAGTTGTTGGCTCATTGCGGCTCAATTTCGAATTTTAAACCCTAGGGCGAATCAGGGGCTTCTCAGGATGAGAAACGTCTGGTAACCTACGGTTAATAAAAAAACTAATTAGGCAGGCATACAGGCATGGGAGCGACCTTTCGAGGAACGTTCGTCATCTCCTGGTCACAAAGTGAAGTAGACGGTCAAAAGGCCGCAACACTTCAGGCGCTCACCACTGGATCAGTGTGGTCATGGCGCGGCGAGGCAATACGTGTGGACGGACCGCACGGAGTGCTTAGTTTAAGTGGGGCAGTAGGAGAGGCAGAAACCAGAGCGCGGGCAGCGAAGGCTGTGCGTCGATTGGTTGGAGCGGCGGTTTCGGGCATGCCCGGACCGTTACAGAACGTTGACGCCGACTGGCACGAGGACGAAAGCTCGTTCATTGTGACGGACGGGCGGCAAACATACACAGTGACGATCATCGAACTTGGCGAAAGTGGCGCCAGGCTGTTGATGTTTGTTGACGACATACCTCCGCGAGAAAAAGATCTTTGGATCGTGCATCATACGGTGTCGCAAGGCGAGCTTACGCGCAATGTTGGCGATGCGGGCGGGGTGATTTGCTTTACCCCCGGCACGATCGTGGACACGTTGGATGGTCGGATACCTGTTGAACATCTGCAAGAAGGTGATCTGGTGCTGACCAAAGACAATGGCCCGCAAGAAGTGCAATGGATCGGGCGTCGTCGCATGACGGGCGCGCGTCTGTTTGCCATGCCTCAGTTGCGACCTATTCGGATACGCGCTGAATCCCTCGGGGTTTTGCGTCCAGATCAAGAACTTCTGGTGTCGCCTGAGCATCGTATGTTGGTCAAAGGACCGCTTGCGCAGGCGCTGTTCAACACGCCCGAAGTTTTGGTATCCGCCAGCGAACTTGTGAATGGCAAGGATGTCTATGTCGACACGGTGCTAAAAGAAGTGACGTATATCCACGTTCTGCTTCCGCATCATGAAGTGGTCTGGGCAAACAACGTTGAAACCGAAAGCTTCCATCCGGCATCGGCGTCGTTGACAGCTCTTGATGATGCAGATCGCGAACGCTTGCTGCATTGGATGCCGCAAATCGGGCAGGACGCGAACTATTACGGGGATTATGCCCGCCGAAATTTGACCACCGCAGAAGCCGCGATATTGGGGCACGAGGCCGCCTAGAGCGCAATCCGAAAAGTGGGAACCGGTTTTCGGTTCAAATTGCGTGACCGATAAGCAAGAGCGCAATCCGAAAAGTGGGAACCGGTTTTTGATTCAAATTGCGTGACCGATAAGCAAGAGCGCAATCCGAAAAGTAGGAACCGGTTTTTGGGTGCATTTGCGTGACAAATTAGGGCTTCGCCCTCTTGGCCGTTGGCCAATTCACCCAGGATATTTTTTGTCAAAAGATGAGTGGTTGACTCTGATCTTCGGGCGGCTATAAGCGCGGCTTCATTGGTGTTGGTGGACCCCGCGAGGGGAACCCTGTCATTCCGGCAAAATCCGGAAAGAGGACAACGCCCTTCAACTGTTCACGACCCGAAAAGTGGGAACCGGTTTTCGGATAAAGTCGTGAAAGCATTATAAGAAGGAGATCAGCAGATGACAAAAAGAACTGCTGCCAAATACAAAATTGACCGCCGGGTGGGCGAAAACATCTGGGGTCGTCCAAAATCCCCAGTAAACCGTCGTGAATATGGCCCCGGCCAGCACGGTCAGCGCCGTAAGGGCAAATTGTCGGACTTTGGTCTGCAGTTGCGTGCCAAGCAGAAGCTTAAAGGCTACTACGGCGATCTGACTGAGAAGCAATTCCGTCGCATCTTTGGCGAAGCTGAGCGTGTTCGCGGTGATACAGGTGAAAACCTGATCGGTCTTCTTGAGCGTCGTTTGGACGCTGTTGTTTACCGTGCCAAGTTCGTTGCAACCATGTTTGCAGCACGTCAGTTCGTAAACCACGGCCACGTTCTTGTGAACGGCAAGCGCGTGAACATCCCGTCGTACCGCGTTTCAGAAGGCGATGTGATTGAGGTACGTGAGAAATCACGCCAGATCGCCGTTGTTCTTGAGGCCACTCAGTTGTCCGAGCGTGACGTTCCTGACTATATCGAGGCTGACCATTCGAAGCTGACAGCGACGTTCACACGTACGCCTGGTCTTTCGGATGTACCTTACGCGGTCTTGATGGAACCTAACCTCGTTATCGAATACTACGCTCAGAACTAAGCTTGCGAGCATCGAGATTACGAAGGGCCGTTCCTTAGGGGGCGGCCTTTTTTCGTGGCGGAAATGCAACGCGGTGTTGTTTGGCGGCATGCAATGTCGCGCTATGGGTCTTCGCGCTTTTCCTAAAACCGACGTGGAGATAAGAGAAACCAAGTGGAGGGGCCTTGATGTCGAAAATCGTACCGCAGCCAGGAATTCTGGATATCGCTTTGTACCAAGGTGGCGCGAACCATGTGGACGGCGTGGCCGACGTCATCAAGTTGTCGTCAAACGAGAACCCGGCGGGGCCTTCTCCTGCGGCTGTTGAGGCGCTTCAAAAGGCCGCCTATGGGTTGCATCGCTATCCTTCAACCGATCACGCGTCCTTGCGGCGCGCGATTGCGGATCACCACGGGCTTGATATGGACCGCATCATTTGCGGCGTGGGCAGTGACGAAGTGATTAGCTTTCTTTGCTATGCCTACGCTGGCGTTGGGGATGAGGTCATCCACACTGAGCACGGGTTCGCCATGTATCGCATCTCGGCTTTGGCGGCAGGTGCGACCCCTGTTGAGGTCGCCGAAAATGATCGCGTGGTCGATGTGGACACCATTTTGGCGGCGTGTACAAAGAAAACCAAGCTGGTATTTATTGCCAATCCGGGCAACCCAAGTGGTACGTTTCTAAGCGACAGCGACGTAGAGCGTCTAGCCGAAGGGTTGCCTGCGCATGTGCTTTTGGTGCTCGACGGGGCTTACGCTGAATTTGCGACGGGTTATGATGGCGGCGCGGCGCTAAGTGAGCGGCGCGACAATGTTGTGATGACGCGGACGTTCTCGAAGCTCTATGGGCTTGGGGGATTGCGTGTCGGATGGGGGTATGGTCCGAAAGCGGTGATCGATGTGTTGAACCGACTTCGCGGTCCGTTCAATCTGTCCGGCCCTGCTTTGGCGACCGCAGAAGCGGCAATCAAGGACGTGGGCTACGCCGAGAAATGCACCGCCGAGAACGCGCGTATGCGCGACTGGATCACCAAGGCGCTGAACGATATTGGCGTCGATACGGATCAGTCGTTTGCGAATTTCGTGCTTGCGCGGTTTGACAGTGCTGAAACAGCCGATGGCTGTGATGCCTATCTTAAATCGCAGGGTTTGATTGTGCGCAAAACAGCGGGTTATAAAATACCCAATGGCTTGCGCATAACGGTCGGCGACGAAGCAGCTTGCCGTCGTGTTGTGCATGCCATCGCAAACTTCTTGGAGATCCAGAAATGAGTGCTCAAATCTATGATCGCGTCGCCCTTATCGGATTGGGATTGATTGCGTCGTCTATGTATTGGGCGATCAAGCGGGCAGGGCTTGCCGGCGAAGTTGTGGGCTATGCGCGGTCGGCTGAAACACGGGCAACTGCGCGTGAGATCGGGTTGTGTGACCGGATTTGCGATAGTGCCTTGGACGCGGTCGAGGGCGCCGATCTTGTGGTGCTCTGTGTGCCTATTGGGGCGATGGCGGCCGTGGCTGCAGAAATCGCCCCGAGGTTGAAGGCGGGGGCTACGGTTTCTGATGTGGGATCGGTCAAGAAGGCGGTGATCGACGCAGTTGGCCCGCTGGTGCCCGACAGCGTGCATTTCATTCCCGCGCACCCGCTTGCAGGAACCGAGCATTCGGGGCCTCGGTCGGGTTTTGCGGAGCTTTACGACAACCGTTGGTGCATCCTTGTGCCCGAAGGGGCAGACAAGTCCGCGACCGAGCGGTTGCGCAGCTTTTGGGAAGGCATGGGTGCGAATGTCGATGAGATGGACGCCGAACACCATGATCTCGTGCTGGCTGTCACTTCGCATACGCCGCATTTGATTGCCTACACGATGGTTGGCGTTGCCGACGATTTGCGCCGCGTGACGGACAGTGAAGTGATCAAGTATTCGGCAGCCGGATTTCGCGATTTTACACGGATCGCGGCGTCGGACCCGACGATGTGGCGGGATGTGTTTTTGACCAACAAAGAGGCGACGCTTGAAATCCTTGGGCGGTTTACCGAGGAGTTATTTGCGTTGCAGCGGGCAATACGGACGGGCGATGGCGATACCTTGCACGCCTATTTCACGCACACTCGCGCAATTCGGCGCGGGATTATCGAGGCTGGACAGGACACTGAGGCCCCGGACTTTGGACGTGGCGTGGCCGCACCGTCTGAGGGTGGTGAGAAATAGGTCTTTTGGGGGCTCTGCCCCCTTGAGCCAAGGCTCAATTCCCCCGCGGTATTTAGGGCAAGATAAAGCTTAACGGAATTTAAGTGTGGGGGCGTTGCCAACCACCAGCGGTCCGAGCCAAGTTTTGCCGTTTTTGAATTCGAAGGGCAGATCGAGGGTTTCTGGATTGCCCGAGAGGGCGGAGATTATGTTTAGCGTGACCTCGAATTGACTAAGTCTTTGGGCTGAGATGTCTCCGTTTTGGCGAGCGTTGGCCAGCATGTCGCGCCAATTTCGGACCTTTAACGTGATTGTCCCGATGGGGGTGCCGGACGCGCTGATGTCTATTTGTCCGGCTGCTGCGATTTTGAGGCCGTTCCATTCAGCCTCGGCGAGGGTCAGGGTGATCGTTTCTGGCTGGGGGCGCGTGTTTTCGATGCTGGCGAGACCGAGAGGTTGGGACAGGGTGACTTTGATTTCTGCGGTCAATCGATCAATGCGGCCGTTGCCGTCGATCCATCCCGGGATCGTCGTTGAAAGGCTACGTGCGTCAAGGGCCATTCGGTAGGTGTTCTGGGCGTCAAGGGCGTCGATGGTTATTTGCCCCGCGTCCAGTGCAAGGGTGCGATCGTCTGTGGTTGACAGGTCAAGTCCTTCGGCCACGATGATCAGGCGTTCAGGCGTTAACGCCGCAAGGTCGGCAATTTGCAAGCTTGCGCGCAGGTCGGTTGTCTTGATGTTTGTTTGGCGGGTCGGTGAGACATGGGTCTGTTCATTTGCCATCACCGCAATCAAATGCGACGGATTATAGCTGAGCCGGAAGACCTGCAGAAACGGTGTTTCCCATATGACGCCAGTGCGCGGGTTGCCAAAACGAGGGTCCGTTAGCGTCGTGTCCAAACGGTTCGGGAAGCCTTTGACGCTAAGATCGCTGTAGTCGGCAATCATGCCCGCAGCGTCGCGGTCCTGGAACCATGCGGTGATCGCCGCCTTTTGCGCGTTGGCCGTCCAGAACCAATAGCCAGACCAACCGAGGGCGGCCACAATCACAAGGAGCATCAGTCGTTTCATTCGTGGCCTCATTAAGTTCTTGGGTCGGGAGTTCGCAATGTCACTAAGCCCGATTTCCGGTTCCCACAATTCGCTTTGCGGTTTAGGGGGTGTATATCGCCTAAGAATGACAAGGACCATAACATGACGCTTTGGGTTTTCGGCTATGGATCGCTGCTTTGGAACCCCGGATTTTCTCCGGCTGAGCAACAAGTTGCCACTTTGCGCGGCTATGCACGTAGCTTTTGCATGCGCTCAATTCACCATCGCGGCACGGAAGAAGATCCCGGTCTGGTTCTCGCGCTCGACAAAATTGCGGACGGGTTGTGTGATGGGGTCGCGTTTAGGGTCAAGACGGGTGAAGAAGATCGCGTGCTGACGTATTTGCGCGAGCGTGAATTGATCTCGTCTGCCTATTACGAAAGCCATGTTATGCTGGACTTTCAGGACGGTCGGCGCGCCGAGGCCGTCGCTTATATCATTGACCGCGACCACGTTCAGTACTGTGCGCTTGATCTTGAGACGCAAGCGCAGATCATCGCCAAGGCTGTCGGTGGACGTGGGCCAAACCATGAGTATCTTCACAATACCACGGACCACTTGAACGAGGTCGGGCTGGAAGATGCGGATTTGAACTGGCTCAGCGATCGGGTTCGTGCGTTGATGGGTTAGCGCTTGGCTTATCGGCTGGGTTTGCCTATTCTCCGGCGCGATGAGACAAGGCTTGGGAGAGCATAGAAATAGGCTTGCTTGAGCCAGAGGTAAAGGCGCAATTTTCTCAGCCGATCCAGCAGATTTTGCTGATGTTTATCGTGTTGGGTCTGACGGCTGCATTGGTGGTGCTGGCGTATCCCAGCGTCGCGCCCGTTTTCCTTGCCAACCCGTGGCTGAACGGCGTGATTATCGGTGTTTTCTTCATCGGTGTGTTGGCATGTTTCTTTCAGGTCGCCCAGATGGTGTCATCGGTGCGTTGGATCGAAGGATTCGCGGCGGAAACGCCCGGCCACGAGCTGACAAAGGCGCCTCGGTTGTTGGCCCCTTTGGCGGCATTGCTGCGCACGCGGGGCAAGCAGGCGCAGATTTCGTCTAGCTCATCGCGTTCGATTTTGGATTCGGTGGCGTCACGCATTGAGGAAGTGCGCGATATCACGCGTTACATCGTTAACACTCTGATTTTCCTTGGTTTGTTGGGCACGTTTTACGGCCTTGCGACCACGGTGCCTGCCCTTGTTGACACCATTCGCAACCTTGTGCCTCAAGACGGCGAGGCCGGCGTGGCTGTCTTTACGCGGCTTATGTCGGGCTTGGAATCGCAGCTTGGCGGCATGGGTATTGCGTTTGCGTCGTCCTTGCTTGGTCTTGCGGGATCGTTGGTTGTGGGCTTGCTTGAGCTGTTCGCAGGCCATGGCCAGAACCGGTTCTACCGTGAGCTGGAAGAATGGTTGTCGTCGATCACCCGCCTTGGATTTGCGGGCAGCGACGGCGAAACGTCGCCCGAACAAGGGGCGATGGTTGTGATGGCGGACCATCTTTCCCAACAGATGGAAATGCTGCATTCGATGATTGCGCGCTCGGATGAAAACCGAAATGCGGCTGATGCGCGGTTGGAACAACTTATGGCGTCGATGGATCGTATGACGGACCGGATGCGCGCGGATGACAGTGAAACGCTGTTGTCACAGGTCGTGCAAGGGCAGACGCGCCTGATAACGGTCTTGGAAAACGGGGCTGTCGGCGGTGACATGGACGCGGAAAGCAGGCTGCGCCTTCGCAGTATGGACCAACAATTGCTGCGCATTCTAGAAGAACTGTCCGCCGGTCGCCAAGAAGCCATGGCCGAAGTGCACAATGACATCTCGGCCCTTCACCGAAGCCTTCAACAGCTTGCGCCCAATCGCGGCCCCTTTAGCGAGGGCTGAGCATGGCGCTGAACCGCCGCACGGGGCATCGCCTACAGGCGTCGATCTGGCCGGGATTTGTCGATGCGATGACCGGCCTTTTGCTGGTTTTGATGTTCGTTCTGACGATTTTTACCGTGATCCAGTTCGTCTTGATGGAGACGATCTCGGGGCAAGAGGACGAGATGTCCGATCTATCCGCCGAGGTGTCGGCCCTTGCCGATGCTCTTGGGCTTGAACGTGATCGCACATCCTCGTTGACGTCCGAGGTCGGATTGCTGACCCAAAACCTTGACGACGCCGAAACACAAGCCGCGGCACAATCGGCGATGATCGCGTCGTTGCGCACCGATCTTGATGCGCAAACATCGGCTTTGAACGACGCCAACACCCAAATCACCGCCTTTGAAGATCAGGTCGCGGCGCTGCTGTCGCAACAGTCTGACAACCTCGGGTCTATCGCGTCGCTTGAGGCATCCGAGGCGGACCTGTTGTCTCAGCAAGATGCGTTAAACCTTGCCCTTACAGCCGCCCGATCCGAGATCGACTCCCAAGTCGAACAGGCCCGTTTGGCGGCAGCGCGCGAACAGGCCTTGCAGGCGTTGATCGCCGATCTTGAAACTGAAAACCTAAGCGTGAATGATAGTCTGGCCGCGGCTTTGGCGTCCTTGAACGACGAACAAACAAAGGTTCAATCGCTTAGTCAGGAATTGCTGGCCACGATGGCGACGCTTGAAGAAACCTCAATTGCTTTGGCCGAAGAAGAACGCGCCAAGCTGGCCGAGCAAGCCGCCCTTCTGGCGCTGCAGGACCGGCTGGCGGAAACGCAAACGGCCCTGAGCGAAGAAGAAAAAGCCCGTATCGCCGAGGCCGCAGCGGCCGAAGCGCTTCGCGCACGTCTTCAGAATGCGCAATCTGAACTGACCGCGATGACCCTAGCGCTTGAGGCCAAGCGCAAAGAGGCCGAGGATACGTTAACCCTGCTTGCGGCTGCCAAAGCCGCCGAAGACGGGTTGAACGCAAAACTCGCCGCAGCCCTGCTTGCCAACGCTGAATTGACGCTCAAACTTGGAGAAACCGAGACGACATTGGCGGATGCTGAAACAGCGCGGGACACAGCGAATTCGCAATTAACCAACATCGAAGCGGCCTTGGCGGCTGCGTTGATCAACGTCACCCAAAGCACGGATTCTGCGATTTCCGTTCAAGCAAAGCTTGACGAAACGCTGATTGAATTGTCGCGCGCGCAGGACCGTATTCGCATCCTCGAACGGTCGTTGGCGGCGCTGGCGGTCCAGGTTGATCAGGGCGAAGCGGCACTGACCGATCTGACGGCCCAGTACAACGCTGAAAAATCCGCACGCATCGCGGCCGAGGAAGCCAACGACCAAGCTGGGGTTGACCGCAACGATCTAGTTGACCTGTTGGCCCAAACCAAAACCGAAGCGGACTTGGCAAACGAAGCTGTGACACGGGCGCTGGTCGCCCAAGAAGCGGCTCAAGCGCAGGTCTTGGCACTTGGCGACGAAGCTGCCCGACTTCAGCAAGCGCTCGTTGCGGCCGAGATTACGTCACGGGATGCCTTGGCAAAGGCGGCGGATCTGGAACTCGCGCTGGCAAAAGCCATGGCCGAACGTCAGGCCTTGGTGGTCGAAGAAGGCAATTTGGCCGCGAAACTGGCGGCGGCTTTGGCAGCTAAGCTTTCCGCCGAGGCCGGACTTGAGCAGCTGAAATCATCCGAGACCAATCAGACGCAAGAGCGGTTGAACCTTGAAGATCAGCTTGCCAAGGCACTTGAGGCCAAGCGCGCAGCGGAATTGGCAGCGAACGATGGCGACGCCGCGCTGACGATTGCGCAACGTGACATCGCCGTTCTGCGTGAAGAACTGGCCCAAGCCTTGCTGCGCAGCCAGCTTAGCGAAGCCGATATCACCGCAAAACTTACAGCCGCCGAACGAAATTCGGCGCTGTTGAAGATTGCCCAAGAAGAACTGAACGTCGCCAATGAAGCCACCGCGAAACAGCAACGTGACTTGGCGCTGTTGAATGGGCAGGTTGCAGAATTACGCACCCAGATGGGGCGCTTGCAGGCCTTGATTGACGACGCCGAGGCCAAGGACATCGCCAACGACGTCCAGATTACCAACCTCGGGACCCGATTGAATAACGCCATGACGCGGGCGTTAGCAAGCGAGCGTCGTTTGCGTATCTTGGAAGAAGAAAACACCGCGCTTCTCGCGGCTGAAAAAGAACGTCTTGAGGCTGAGAACGAGGCGCTTGAAAAATATCGCTCGGAATTCTTTGGAAAACTCAGCGAATTGATCGGTGCCCGAGAAGGCGTGAAGATTGTGGGCGACCGATTTGTCTTGTCGTCCGAGGTGTTGTTTTCGTCCGGCGAGGCTGAGCTGTCCGAAGAAGGGCAGGCCGAGATCGCGAACATCGCCAACTTGCTCAACGACATTTCGGCGCAAATCCCAAGCGAGATTGACTGGATCATTCGCGTTGACGGCCACACCGACAATATCCGCGTCAAACCGGGCGGTGAATTTGCCGACAACTGGGAACTCAGCCAGTCGCGCGCGCTGTCTGTGGTGCGGGACTTGGTCGAACAACACGGCATGTCGCCAACCCGTCTTTCAGCCAACGGGTTCGGTCAGTATCAGCCCCTAAACCCCGCCAATACAGCCGAGGCCCGTGCGCAAAACCGCCGGATTGAATTGAAATTGACCGAGCGATGAATGATCGCACCCAATCGCTGGCGCTTATGGCTTTGGTTATCGAAGACTACGACGACGCCATTGCGTTTTATGTGGGCACCCTCGGGTTTGACTTGGTTGACGATACATATCAGGCCGAACAGGACAAACGCTGGGTTGTTATGCGGCCGCCAAACGGCGTTGGCGCGTCGCTTCTTTTGGCGAAAGCATCAAACCCGCAGCAAGCCGCGTTTGTCGGTGATCAAGCGGGCGGCCGGGTGTTTTTGTTTTTGCAGACCGACAATTTCTGGCGCGACTACGTGGCTTACCAAAAGGCGGGGGTCGAATTTGTCCGCGACCCAAAAACCGAGGATTACGGAACCGTCGCCGTTTTCAAAGACCTTTACGGAACCCTGTGGGATTTGATCGAGTTTACCAAGTAAAAAGGGCCGCAAATCTGCGGCCCCGTTTGGTTATTCAGCCGTTAGAAGCGGCGGCTTTTTGCCTTCGATCTTGGCACGTTCCGGACCCGTCATTTGCAGATCAAGCTTGCCGTCCTTGACACCAACTTTCACCAATCCACCTTTGGTCAGTTTGCCAAACAGAAGTTCTTCGGCCAGTGGCTTTTTGATGTGTTCCTGAATGACGCGACCCAATGGGCGCGCGCCCATTTTGGTGTCATAACCACGATCTGCAATCCATTGCGCAGCTTTGCGGGTCAACTCAATGCTGACATTGCGATCCATCAGTTGTGCCTCAAGTTGCAGAACGAACTTTTCGACGACCTGCAAAATCACCTCTTTTGGCAGGCTGCCAAAGCTGATGACGGCGTCCAGACGGTTGCGGAATTCAGGCGTGAACGTGCGTTCAATCGCGGCGGTGTCTTCACCGGTGCGTGTGTCGCGACCAAATCCTATCGCCTCTTTCGCTTGTTCGGACGCACCTGCGTTTGACGTCATGATCAGCACGACATTGCGGAAATCGGTTGTGCGTCCGTTGTGATCGGTCAGCTTGCCGTGATCCATAACCTGCAGCAGGATATTGAACACATCGGGGTGCGCTTTTTCAATTTCATCCAGCAGCAAAACGCTGTGTGGATTCTGGTCGATGCCGTCTGTCAGCATGCCACCTTGGTCAAACCCAACATAGCCAGGAGGCGCGCCAATCAAGCGACTGATCGCATGTTTCTCCATGTATTCGGACATATCGAAACGTAGCAACTCAACGCCAAGCGTGTCGGCAAGTTGTTTGGCGACCTCGGTTTTGCCGACGCCGGTTGGGCCTGCGAACAGATAGTTGCCGATGGGCTTTTCAGGTTCACGTAGACCAGCGCGCGACAGTTTGATGGCGCTTGAAAGCGCTTCAATGGCCTTCTCTTGCCCGAAGACTACACGTTTCAGGGATTTCTCGAGGTCTTTCAGAACCTCAGCATCATCCTTTGACACATTCTTGGGTGGAATGCGGGCGATTTTGGCCACGACGGCCTCAATCTCTTTCACGCCGATGGTTTTGCGACGACGGCTTTCTGGGACGAGATGCTGCGCAGCCCCGGCCTCATCGATCACGTCGATGGCTTTGTCGGGCAGTTTGCGGTCGTTGATGTAGCGCGCGGCAAGTTCAACCGATGATTTGATCGCATCGGCGGTGTATTTCACGCTGTGGTGTTTTTCGAAGTACGGCTTCAAGCCGCGCAAGATTTTCACGCTGTCTTCAACCGAAGGCTCATTCACGTCGATCTTCTGGAACCGGCGCGCAAGGGCGCGATCTTTTTCGAAGTGTTGGCGGAATTCCTTATAGGTGGTCGACCCCATGGTGCGCAGTTTGCCGCCAGCCAAAGCCGGTTTCAACAAGTTTGACGCGTCCATAGCGCCGCCAGACGTGGCACCGGCGCCGATGACTGTGTGGATTTCGTCGATGAACAGAACCGCGTCAGGATGCGCTTCGAGTTCGGTCACGACAGCTTTCAGGCGTTCTTCAAAATCACCACGGTAGCGGGTGCCCGCCAGCAGCGCGCCCATGTCGAGTGAATAGATCGTCGTTTTAGACAGAACCTCAGGGATGTCGCCTTTGACGATTTTATGCGCCAAACCTTCGGCGATTGCGGTTTTTCCGACTCCGGGATCACCGACCAAAAGCGGGTTGTTTTTCCGACGACGGCAGAGAACCTGGATACAACGCTCAACCTCAGAGCTTCGTCCGATCAGCGGATCAACGTCGCCTTCGCGGGATTTTGTATTCAAATCGACGCAGTATTTGGCAAGCGCGCTTTCTTTGGCGTCGCTGTTTCCTTCGGCGTCAGCGGTCGCGTGGTCTTGATGGTCGTCATCTGCCCCTTGAACCGACCGGTTTTCACCGTAGTTCGGGTTTTTCGCGACTCCGTGAGCGATGAAATTTACCGCGTCATAGCGGGTCATTTCCTGTTCTTGCAGGAAATAGGCTGCGTTTGATTCGCGTTCGGCAAAAATTGCGACCAAGACATTGGCCCCCGTAACCTCAGTCCGGCCCGAAGATTGGACGTGGATCGCGGCGCGTTGAATTACCCGCTGGAAGGCAGCAGTTGGAACGGCTTCTGACCCTTCGACATCGGTGACCAAGTTTGAAAGGTCGTCCTCGATGTAATCAACAAGGCTTTTGCGCAAATCATCGAGATCGACATTGCACGCTTTCAAAACATGCACCGCGTCTGGTTCTTCCAGAAGCGACAGCAATAGGTGCTCAAGCGTTGCGAATTCATGGGACCGCGAGTTTGCCAATCCCAATGCTGAGTGGATTGCCTGCTCTAATGTGTTTGAAAATGAGGGCACTTTGCGCGCTCCTTCCGTTGTAATTGCGTTGGGGTAGGTCGAACCTAATCCCTGTGTGTTAAACTTTGGTCCTTTGATCGGAACCTTCAAGGGTTTTTTTGGATCAATCTGTCTTCAAGCTGGTCACAATTTGTTAGCAGATTGTGACCAACCCGTTCAAAACGTGTCTTTGGCCTTGCGAACGCGGGCGAAAACGGTGCCAGCATCGGCGCCTGTAAGACCCACGCTGGCCTGCACTTCCGGGATGTGGCCACGTAAAAAGGGGTTGGTTGCCAGTTCATCGGCAAGGGTGGATGGAACGGTTGGAATGCCCGAGGCGCGGGCTGTCTTTATTGCCGCGACACGGGCGATCAAGTGGGGATTGTTAGGTTCTATCGATATCGCAAACTTGGCGTTGGCCGCTGTGTATTCGTGGCCGGAATAGACGATCGTGTCGATGGGCAAGGCCATCAGCTTTTGCAGGCTTTGCCACATGACGGCCGGTGCGCCTTCGAACAAGCGCCCGCAGCCAAGTGCCATAAGGCTGTCGGCGGTAAACACGGCTTTTGCAGCGGGGATGTAAAACGCGATGTGTCCCAGCGTGTGCCCCGACACATCAAAGACCGACGCCGCGACGCTGCCGATCTGCAACGCGTCGCCTTCTGATACCGCGACATCCAAGGCAGGCAACCTGTGCGCATCCGCTTTGGCCCCGATGACTTTGGCAGGGTGACGCGCCAGAATACCGGCAAGCCCGTCAACGTGATCCCAATGATGGTGCGTCAAAAGAACAGCGTCGAGAGACCAGCCGCGCTGATCAAGGACATTCAGAATTGCAGCGTCTTCGGGCGCGTCGACAAGCGCTGTGAATCCAGTTTCATCATCGTTCAGCAGAAATGCATAATTGTCGGCGAGACAGGCGATTGTGACTATTTCGATGGCCATGGGCTTTCCTTGTGCGCAATCTGTGCTTAACTCTGACAAAGCGATCCTAAAACGTTTCGCAGAAACTTAAACGGCTAAATCCTTATGAACCGTTTAGGACGCTTTAAAATCGTCCCTGATCTTGGTCGGGTGCGGACACGACAAAGCGTAAAACGCAACTTAAGGCGCGGCAATGCATCTGGACGTTCAGGATTTACGAAACTTTTACTACCGCAGCGCCTTGGGGCGTGTGGTGCAGCGATCTATCCGCGAACAGGTTCTAAAGCGCTGGCCCGAGGCGAACGGCCAAACGGTCGTGGGGTACGGCTTCGCGGTGCCTCTGTTGCGGAACTATCTAAAGACGGCGCGTCGGGTGATTGGCCTGATGCCTGGCCCTCAGGGGGTGATGCCGTGGCCGCCGGGATTGCCGAACGTCTCGACCCTGTGTCACGAAACGATGTGGCCGATTGAAACGGGGCATGTAGACAAACTTGTGTTGATGCACGGGCTGGAAACCAGCGACGATCCAAACGCTGTGTTGTCCGAGGCATTTCGTGTGCTTGGCCCCGGTGGCAAGCTGATCCTTGTTGTCCCTAACCGCGCGGGTTTATGGGTGCGCGCAGACCATACACCTTTCGGTTATGGACGCCCTTATACCCTTGGCCAGTTGGAAACACAGCTTCAACTGCACCAGTTTATGCCGGAATTTCACTGTGGCGCTTTGCATTTTCCACCCTCGCAAAAGCGGTTTTGGTTGAAGACGTCGAACGTGCTTGAACGGATGGGCACGAAGCTGTCTTTCAAGCTGACAAGCGGGGTTTTGATCGTTGAAGCGGACAAGCGGGTGCAGTTGCCCGTCGACCGCGGAACGGCGGTGTTAGAGAAAAAATTAGAGGGTCTTGGAAGCTTGCGTCCGGCAGGGGTTGGACCGGCCTAAAAAGGCGGCGACTCGGTAATTTGTCTCAAAAATGAACCTTTTCGTGAATGCTGCAGGTGCGCAATAGGTCGCACATTTTGTAAGTCATTGATTTTATTGATTCATAGGATCAATGAAATACAATATCCTCTGTTGCTTGGTCCAATTTGGTCTGGTACATCGACGCTGATTTTCAGTGCTTTGAACTTATTCAAAGCTAACCAACGTCCTCGGGGTGGTGTAAACCTACCGAACCGGGGCCAGATATCGGAAGGGTGGACGTGTCGGAAACAGCTTCGATCTCCTCAGGCATTGCAGAACGTTATGCCACCGCTATTTTCGAGATCCTTCAGGATAATAATGACCTGAACGGACTTGAAGCCAGTGTAGATTCCCTCGCAGAGGCATTGAGTGCCAGCGACGACCTGCGCAATTTGATCAGCTCGCCGATTGTGTCGCGCGAAGATCAAGGTGCCGCCATCACAGCGATCGCCGCGAAGATGGATCTCGTCGAAGGTATGCGCAACGCTTTGAGCCTGATGGCCCAAAAGCGCCGCCTATTCATTCTTCCCCAGCTCATCGAACAGCTGCGCGAGATGATCGCCGATCACAAAGGCGAAGTGACAGCCGAGGTCACTAGCGCAAAAGCTATGACCAAGGGTCAAACAGACAAACTTGCCGCCGCACTTAAAGCGCGCGTTGGCAAGGACGTGAAGATTAATGCGGCCGTCGATAAAGACATTATCGGTGGCCTTGTTGTTAAAGTGGGCTCGAAGATGATCGACACGTCGATCCGCTCCAAGCTCAACTCCCTCCAGAATGCAATGAAAGAGGTCGGATAAATGGGTATCCAAGCTGCAGAGATTTCTGCGATCCTGAAGGACCAGATCAAGAACTTCGGCCAGGACGCCGAAGTTGCCGAGATCGGTCGCGTGCTGTCCGTGGGTGACGGAATTGCGCGTGTATACGGGCTGGACAATGTTCAGGCCGGTGAAATGGTCGAATTCCCTGGTGGAATTCAGGGCATGGCCCTGAACCTTGAAGCTGACAACGTTGGTGTTGTTATCTTTGGTTCTGACCGTGACATTAAAGAAGGTGACACAGTCAAGCGCACCAACTCGATCGTGGACGTGCCTGCGGGCGAAGGTCTTCTTGGTCGTGTTGTTGACGGACTTGGTAACCCGATTGATGGCAAAGGCCCAATCGAAGCTTCCGAGCGCCGCATTGCGGACAGCAAAGCACCGGGCATCATCCCGCGTAAATCGGTTCACGAGCCGATGGCAACTGGCCTTAAAGCTGTTGACGCGATGATCCCAATTGGTCGTGGCCAGCGCGAGCTGATTATTGGCGACCGTCAGACAGGCAAAACTGCCGTTGCTCTTGACGCGGTCCTGAACCAAAAATCATACAACGACGCTGCTGGCGACGACGAAAGCAAAAAGCTTTATTGCATCTATGTTGCGATTGGCCAAAAGCGGTCGACAGTTGCCCAGTTGGTCAAAAAGTTAGAAGAAAGCGGCGCGATCGCCTACACGACCGTTGTTGCAGCGACAGCTTCTGACCCTGCTCCTTTGCAGTTCCTTGCACCTTATGCAGCGACTGCGATGGCTGAGTTTTACCGCGACAACGGCCGCCACGCTTTGATCATCTATGATGACCTTTCAAAGCAGGCTGTGTCTTACCGTCAGATGTCACTTCTTCTTCGTCGTCCACCCGGACGTGAAGCTTATCCTGGTGACGTTTTCTATCTTCACTCGCGTCTGCTTGAGCGGTCAGCGAAGTTGAATGAAGACAACGGGTCCGGCTCTTTGACGGCTCTGCCGATCATCGAAACCCAAGGTGGCGACGTTTCGGCGTTTATTCCAACCAACGTGATTTCGATCACCGACGGTCAGGTTTTCCTTGAAACCGAATTGTTCTATCAGGGCATCCGTCCTGCTGTGAACACCGGTCTTTCGGTGTCTCGTGTTGGATCGTCCGCGCAAACCAAGGCAATGTCTTCAGTTGCTGGTCCGGTTAAGTTGTCGTTGGCTCAGTATCGTGAGATGGCTGCGTTCGCTCAGTTTGGTTCTGATCTTGATGCTGCGACACAGGCTTTGCTGAACCGTGGTGCACGCCTAACCGATCTTATGAAGCAGGCGCAGTATTCGCCGCTGTCCAACGCCGAAATCGTCTGTGTGATCTTCGCTGGTACCAATGGCTACCTCGACGGCATCGCTGTGTCGGAAGTTGGCCGCTGGGAGCAGGGTTTGTTGAACCACTTGCGTTCAAACGCTGCGGATCTACTGGCTGACATCGCGGATAACGATCGTAAGGTGAAGGGCGACCTGGAAGCTTCGATCCGCGCTGCACTTGACGTTTTCGCCGCTGATTTCGCTTAAGGGGATAAAGGCACATGGCCAACCTCAAGCAACTCAAAAATCGGATCGCGAGTGTGAAGAACACGCGTAAGATCACGAAGGCTATGCAAATGGTGGCCGCCGCAAAATTGCGGCGGGCGCAGGAAGCTGCCGAACAGTCGCGTCCCTATACAGAACGGTTTAACGCCGTGATGGCAGGGCTTGCGGCGTCGGTTGGTGGTTCTGACAGCGGCCCAAAGCTGCTGACAGGCACCGGAAGCGACCAGACTCAGCTGATCGTTCTGATGACGTCAGAGCGTGGATTGTGCGGCGGTTTCAATACGAACATCGTCAAACTTGCACGCGCGCGCATCAACGAGCTTAAAGCTGCCGGCAAAAGCGTTAAAATCCTGACCGTTGGCAAAAAAGGCCGCGACCAGCTTAAACGTGACTTCGGAGACCTATTCATCGGCCACGTCGATATGACCGAAGTGAAGCGCATCGGCTATTCTGACGCGCAGGGAATTGCACGTGAAATTCTGACCCGCTTTGATGCGGCTGAATTCGACGTGGCAACGATTTTCTACGCCAAGTTCGTCAATGTGGTCACGCAAGTGCCGACAGCCCAGCAGATCATTCCTTTCGCTGTGCCAGAAGGCACAGAGGTCGAGGACGGCGCACTATACGACTACGAGCCTAGCGAAGAAGCGATTCTTGCTGACTTGTTGCCTCGTGGTGTTGCGACGGCGATCTTTAGCGCTTTGTTGGAAAACGGAGCATCCGAACAGGGTGCGCGTATGTCCGCTATGGACAACGCAACGCGAAACGCGGGTGAGATGATCGACAAGTTGACCATCCAATACAACCGTTCGCGTCAGGCCGTGATTACCAACGAGCTGATTGAAATTATTTCGGGCGCGGAAGCGCTCTAAGAAAACCGGAGAGATACGACATGTCAAACGTCGGAAAAATCACCCAGGTCATCGGCGCCGTAGTCGATGTTCAGTTCGAGGCAGATCTGCCAGAGATCCTGAACGCCCTGGAAACAGACAACAACGGCCGTAAACTGGTTCTGGAAGTTGCTCAGCACCTTGGTGAGAACACTGTTCGTGCCATTGCTATGGACGCGACCGAAGGTCTTGTTCGTGGTCAGGCCGTCAACAACACCGGTGGCCAAATCACCGTTCCAGTTGGGACAGCCACACTTGGCCGCATCTTGAACGTGACTGGCGATCCAGTGGACGAAAAAGGTGAAGTCGGCACGTCTGAGCGTCGCGGCATCCACGGCGATGCGCCTGCATTCGCTGAGCAGTCGACTGAAACAGAAATCCTCGTGACGGGTATCAAGGTCATCGACCTTTTGGCGCCTTACACAAAGGGTGGTAAAATTGGTCTCTTTGGTGGTGCCGGTGTTGGCAAAACCGTTTTGATCATGGAACTTATCAACAACATCGCAAAAGTGCACTCGGGTCTGTCCGTGTTCGCTGGTGTTGGCGAGCGGACACGTGAAGGCAACGATCTTTACCACGAGATGATCGAATCCGGTGTTATCGTTCCTGACGATCTTGAGAAATCAAAGATTGCTCTTGTTTACGGCCAGATGAACGAGCCTCCCGGTGCGCGTATGCGGATTGCGCTTTCAGGTCTGACGATTGCGGAACAATTCCGTGACGAATCTGGGTCTGACGTTCTGTTCTTCGTTGATAACATCTTCCGCTTTACACAGGCTGGTTCCGAGGTGTCTGCGCTTCTTGGTCGTATTCCTTCGGCTGTGGGCTACCAGCCTACGCTGGCGACGGACATGGGTGCGATGCAGGAACGTATTGCGTCAACCAAATCGGGTTCGATTACATCGGTTCAGGCCGTGTACGTGCCTGCGGATGACCTTACAGACCCTGCACCGGCGACATCGTTTGCGCACCTTGATGCGACAACCGTTCTTGACCGTTCGATCTCGGAAAAAGGTATTTATCCGGCTGTTGACCCACTTGGTTCGACATCGCGTTTGCTTGACCCACTGATCATCGGAGAAGAGCACTACAAAGTTGCGACCGACGTTCAGCAGGTTCTTCAGCGGTACAAATCGCTTCAGGATATCATCGCGATCCTCGGCATGGACGAATTGTCAGAAGACGACAAAATGACCGTGACACGGGCGCGTAAAATCGAACGCTTCTTGTCTCAGCCGTTTGACGTTGCGAAAGTGTTCACCGGCTCTGACGGTGTTCAGGTTCCTCTGGATGACACAATTTCGTCTTTCAAAGCTGTTGTGGCTGGCGAATATGACCACCTTCCAGAAGGCGCGTTCTACATGGTTGGCGGTATCGATGATGTGATCGCCAAAGCCGAGAAAATGGCTGCTGAAGCGGCCTAAGGAGGGCCGTTATGGCTGATACGATGCAATTTGACCTGGTTAGCCCTGAACGAAGCCTCGCTTCGTTTAAGGCGGCTTCGGTCCAGATCCCTGGCGCCGATGGCGACATGACAGCGATGCCTGATCACGCACCGACGATTACGACGTTGCGTCCTGGCATCCTGACAGTCACTGGTCCCGAGGGTGAAAGCTCTTACGCGGTCACTGGTGGCTTCGCTGAGATTTCAGCCGAAGGCACGTCGGTTCTGGCCGAAAAAGCGATCCCGACTGCGGATGTTTCTGCAGCCGATATGGATGCGCTTGTTGCGGTAGCGTCTGACGCAGTGGCCAACGCCCCTGCAGACGACAAAGACGCCGCCGAAAAAGCCTTGGCTGATATGGAGGCCTTGCGCGCTGCTCTTGGCGTGTAAGTTCATTCGAAAAGATCAATGAAAGGCCCTGAGGTATCCTCGGGGCCTTTTCTTTTGCGCTGTCTCGCCTTAATTCTGTCGGGCGGCAATGATTATACGGGTTCCCATGAAACGCTGGAATTCAGGGCAAACAGGTGTAGACCAAGGCGACATTCAGCTTTTTGCTGATTATGTCGACGACGGCCCTATGTGGACCGGCTCGGGCCAGCGGGAAATCCGGCGCGAGGTCAAATTCTCGGGTCGGTTCAAATCCGAACCGTTGGTTCACGTCAACCTAAGCTTACTGGACCTTGATCAATCGACAAACACCCGCGTTGAGATCGTGGCCGAGGACATCACCAACCAAGGCTTCGATCTGGTCTTTCGCACATGGGGGGACACCCGCATCGCCCGTGTCCGCGCTGCATGGTTCGCAATCGGCGACATGCCCAATCATGATGATTGGGATATTGACTAAGGGCACCACGCCGACAATCGGAACGCGCCATCCCTCAATCAGTTAGCCGATTGAGGGAATCGTGGGGCAATAGCGATGCCCTACCCAGTGTCTCTAGCCTTTGAACATACCCTCGTAGATCGGCTCTAACGTCTCGGTTTCAAACAGAGACGAAACCGATGTGCCGTTCCAGATGTTGAGGGCTGCTTGAGCAAACATTGGCGCCGTAGGAACGATGCGGATGTTTGGGGCATTAAGCGTTTCTTGGTTTGGTGCAATCGAATCGGTGATCACGAGCGATTTCATAACCGAATTGGTGATCCGTTCGATTGCCGGGCCGGACAGAACGCCGTGGGTGATGTAGGAATGCACCTCGGTTGCGCCGTGTTCGATCAGGACTTCAGCCGCTTTGCACAGCGTTCCGGCCGTGTCGCAGATGTCGTCGACGATGATGCACTTCTTGCCGCTCACGTCCCCGATCACAGTCATCTCGGCGATTTCACCGGCCTTTTCACGGCGTTTATCAACGATGCTAAGCGGCGCTTTGATCCGTTTGGCCAGTTCACGTGCGCGGGCAACGCCGCCAACGTCGGGCGAGATCACCATGATATCGTCCATTTGGCCTTTGAACTGTTCAATGATGTCCAGCGCAAAGATCGGCGAAGCATAGAGGTTGTCGACCGGAATATCGAAGAACCCTTGAATTTGGGCGGCGTGCAGATCCATTGTTAGCACACGCTCAATACCAGATTCGACGATCATGTTGGCGACAAGTTTGGCGCTGATCGGTGTGCGTGCCTTGGCACGTCGATCTTGCCGGGCATAGCCGAAGTAAGGGATAACGGCCGTGATACGCGCCGCTGACGAACGACGAAGCGCGTCAGACATGATCAACAATTCCATAAGATTGTCGTTGGCTGGGTTCGATGTGCTTTGGATAATAAACATATCCTCGCCCCGAACGTTTTCGTAAACTTCGACGAAGATTTCCTGATCGTTGAAACGTTCTACCCGCGCGTCGACTAGGCCGACGTTTGATCCACGGTGCAGCGACATACGGCGCGCGATGGATTTAGCGAGTGGAATATTTGAATTACCTGAAATCAGCTTCGGTGCAGCGGTGGTGGCCATAAACGTGTTCCCCGGTGTGGATGTTTAGCAGACTCGTGACGTTGACTTGCTTTAGCATGCGGCTAGTGTCAGGCAAACCCAGCGCGCACTCAGGAGACGCTAAATGGCTCATATTGATTACTATTTTTCGACCTTTTCCCCATATTCTTATCTGGCCGGCACCCGGATGGAGGACGTCGCGCAAAAGCACGGGGCCACGATCACCTATAAGCCGATTGATTTGGTAGGATTGTTCGGTCGGACCGGCGGATTGCCTCCCGGGCAGCGTCATATTTCGCGCCAAGAAATCCGCCTACAAGAGATGCGTCGCCAGAACAAGAAGCTGGGCATGTCACTCAACATGAAGCCTGCGCATTTCCCGACAAATTCGGCCCCGTCTTCCTATGCGGTTATTGCCGCGCAGAATGTTGGCGGCGGCAATCTTGCGGGCTTGTGCCATGCCTTCATGCGGGCATGTTGGGCCGAAGACAAAGACATTGCGCAGGACGACGTTATTCAGGCCTGTCTCAGCGAAAACGGGTATGATGCGGGGCTTGCGACATCTGGGTTGCTTGTTGGTGCTGAAACCTACGTTGCGAACATGGAAGAAGCTGTGACCAACGGCGTCTTTGGTGCCCCGTTTTACGTGGTCGATGGCACGGAAAAGTTCTGGGGACAGGATCGCATTGGCGATCTCGACGCGTATTTGTCTGGCGATTTGTAAACAGCTGCGCCCCGCTCAGATGTTCTGAGACGGGGTGGACGGCGACTTGGCTGTCATAGTCTTAATGGTTTAAATGGCGGGCCCGCCGGTTGGCGATCGTCCTTACCAATCCGCGGGCATTCACCCACGGCACCTTCTGATCAATTCGGTGATCTGGCCGACCTCTGACATCTCGGCTTACGCTAGCCTCGGGTCGATGGAACCATGATCTTGTGCACGGGTCAGGTTGTAAGGGCGCAGGCGTTAACGCGGCGTTGGGCCATCGTTCGCTGGTCCTAGGACAGGGTCGCCAAAAAGCTTTCGATATCTTCGTCGGTTGTCGACCATGAACAGACCAAACGGCAGTTCAAATCTTCGTTGTCATCGCCATCCAGATCAATGCCGCTGTATTTCGCACCCGCTTGAATGGCGCGTCGATGCATGGATCGTGGCATGCGCGCGAATATGAGATTGGCGTCAACAGGATGGATCAAGTCGACATCGGACAAGGTGTGCAGACCCTTAGCAAGCTTGGCCGCTGCTGCGTTTGATTTCGCGGCCAGCTCAAGCCAGAGATCGCCCTCTAGGTAGGCCAGCATCTGCGCCGACAGGTATCTGTGCTTTGAAAACAGGTGCCCGCCGCGCTTTCGACGCAACTCAAATTCCCAAGCGAGATCGGGGTCAAACAGGATCACGGCCTCGGCCCCAAACAGCCCGTTCTTCGTTCCCCCAAAGCTGAGGACATCAACCCCCGCTTTCCAGCTCATTTCGGCAGGGGTCGCCCCTGTGCTGACGAGGGCATTGGCAAAGCGTGATCCGTCAAGGTGCGTGCGGATACCGTGGCTTTTGGCAATGGCGTTTAGCGCGGTCAGTTCTTGGACCGAAAAGGTCGTTCCAGCCTCGGTCACATTCGTCAAACTTAGCGCGCCGGGTTGCACCGAATGGACGTCGCCCTTCACTTGGGTCGCGATTGCGGTTTCAAGGCTTGCGGGCAGCATTTTGCCGTGATCCCCATCGACGAGTTCCAATTTCGCGCCGCCGGAATAAAACTCGGGCGCGCCGCATTCGTCCATGGCGATATGGGCAAAGCGATGACAATAGATCGCCTGCCATGGATCCACGAGAGTCGCCAGCGACAGCACGTTGGCCGTCGTGCCGGTGGCGACCAGATACACCTCGGCGTTTGGGGCTTCAAAAGCATCGCGAACAAGGCGGCGGACGTCGTTCATTTCGTCGTCGTTGCCGTAGGACGCGCGATAGCCCGCGTTGGCTTTGGCAAGCGCGTCCATCACCTGCGGCGGAATGGGCGAGGTGTTGTCAGAGGCGAAAAACATTAGGTTGGTTCCTCGATGATATGATCATCCCAATCGTCGTCATCGACCGTCAATTCATTGATAGTCTTGCCGCGCATGGAAATTCCGGATTTGTGAACGGTTTCGGGGTCGCCGCTGATCAGTGGATGCCAGTCGGCCAGTCTTTTGCCCTGCCAGAGCAGTCGATAAGCGCAGGTTTTGGGCATCCAATAAGCGTGCTGGTTGATGTTCTTTGGGGTCAGTGAAATGCATTCCGGCACAAAGTCGCGTCGGTTTTCATAGCTTGAGCATAGGCAACTGTCGCCGTCCAAAAGGCGGCACGAAATGCAGGTCAGTTCGACTTGGCCGCTGTCGTCGTCCTCAAGCTTGTTAAGACAGCATTTGCCGCAGCCGTCACACAGCGCTTCCCATTCGGTGGGTGTCATCTTGGACAGTGGGACGGTTTCCCAGAAGCGATTGCGCACGTTTTGGCGGTCGATTGGGTCGGTCATAGCGACGTTAGGATGCCGCGGGCCGTATCGCAATCCGCGGTCATTTGGGTGATCAACGCATCAAGCCCGTCAAATTTAAGTTCAGGGCGAAGATAGTCCACGAAACCGATCGACAATGTGGCCCCGTAAAGATCGCCCGAAAAGTCAAAGATAAAGGTTTCCAGATTGGCGAGGTTTTCGCCAAACATCGGCCGCACGCCAAGCGACGCCGCGCCGTGGTAGCTGCCCTGATGCGGGCCGTCGAGAACATCGACAAGCACCGCGTAAACGCCGTGTTTGGGTTGATGCAGGCCGTCGACTGACATGTTGGTTGTGGGAAACCCCAGTTCGCGACCGCGTTGTTCGCCGCCGATCACCTTGCCTTCGATGCGGTGCCAATGGCCTAACATAGCGGCCGCGTCGCGGGGCCGGCCTTGGGTCAACGCATCGCGAATGTTTGTTGAGCTCACAAGATCACCTTGATTTTCCAATAGATCCGAGATTGTCACGCCGAACCCGAATTCCTTGCCAAAAGCCACCAAGTCGCTGGCTGTTCCAGACCGGCCTTTGCCAAAGCAGAAATCAGCGCCCACGACGACGTGCTTTAGCCCAAGCCCCTGAACCACGACCTGTTCGGTGAATTCACGCGCTGTAAGGCTGGAAAGCGATGTGTTGAAATTCAGCTCATAAAGCCGTTCCACGCCGATTTTTTCAAGCCGCGTGGCGCGGGCTTGCGGGCTCATCAGTCTGAAAGACGGGGCGTTTGGGGCGAAGTATTCGCGTGGATGCGGGTTGAACGTCAAGATGCCGAGGGGGGCGTTGAGCGGATCGCCCGCGGACTTGGCAATGTCGATAACGCTGATATGACCACGGTGAACCCCGTCGAAATTGCCAATAGCGACCGAGGCTCCTCGGTCTTGGGGATCGACAAATTGATAGTCCCGAATAATGCGCATAATGCAGGGTTAACGGGCCAATCGAGCCTGTGCAAGGTCCGACAGAAAATTGCTTGGCATCAGTCGAATTTGGCGGACGGCGCAAGCACCATGGCTTCGCCAACCAAGACCTTACGGTTGCCAACCAAGCACCGACAATCAAGTATTACGCGGCGTTTGGCGTATTCGATGTCAATCACTTCGACCTCGGCGCGCACCATGTCGCCGGGACGAACGGGCGCGAGGAACTTGAGGTTCTGACCCATGTAGATCGTGCCATGGCCCGGAAGCTGTTCTCCGATCACAGCCGAGATCAATCCCGCCGTCAGCATGCCGTGGGCAATGCGACCCTCAAAGATCGTGTCTTGGGCGTAGTCATCATCCAAGTGCACAGGGTTATGGTCGGTTGAGATTTCGGCGAACATCTCGATGTCGCGGTCGGTCACAACCTTCTGCACGTAACGGATCATACCCATTTCGATATCTTCGATGCAGATCGTTCCACGAGGCAAGTTGTCCAACATACCGCCCTCCAAAAAGGCTAAAAGTAATTAAATCACCACCCATACTTGGGTTTTGAAATATAATTACTTCGCAACTGCAGAAAATCAAGCGAAATATTGGCTAGCGCAGCATTCCGATAGCATATGTGGGATACTGGTTTTCCCTTGCTAGAAAGGCATTTAGCGCGTTTGAATCGGGTTGGTGCGACGTTTTTGTTTCTTCGGCTGCTAGACCGCCTGTGATGAACAAGGAATCGATATCCTCGCCCATGGCGCCTGCAATATCGGTGATGATCCCGTCGCCGATTGCCAGGATGCGGTCATCGCGGATGGTCCGGTTCAGCTCGGACAGTCGAAGGCGCGCCAGATCGTAGATCGGCGGATGCGGTTTCCCGAAATATAGGCTTTCTCCCCCCATATCGGTATAAAGCTTCGCCAACGCACCCGCGCACCATTCGCGGGTGTCACCGCGATCAACAACGATATCGGGATTGGCGCACAGCAGCTTCAACCCTTTTTGTTTCGCATAAAGAAAGGCGGCCCGATTGTCGTCGAGGTCAGCCATGGGGTCATCTGGTCCGCAGCACACGATGCCCTCGGCTTGGGTTAGGTCTACACGCTCGATCGCAACGCCGTTGTCCATGACGGCCAGTGGTTCAAAGAAGCCAGCGTCGCGGTCCCATTCCCCCATGAACAAAACCTTTTGGCCGACGGTCCCGCGATACATGGCTGCCCGCGCAGAATCGCCAGAGGTTGCAATCGTGTCCCACGCGTCGTCAGGAATGCCGAATTGTTTCAGTTGATCTGCAACGCCCTTACGCGGTTTGGGGGAATTTGTGAGAAGAACAACAACTCCGCCTGATTTTCGATAGGCTTGCATGGCGACCACGGCGTCGGGGTGGGCCGTGATGCCGTCGTGCATACACCCCCAAAGATCGACGAACAGTGCGTCGTACTGAGCTGATACTTCAGACAGGGCTGAGATGATCTTGGTCATGGGGCCGTCCACGCTTGGGTTTAGAAGTCCCGTTTCATATGACAGCGCAAGCGGTACGTGACCACCAAGAAGTCAGGCGGCTGGGATACGCACCGCGCACACCTGTGTCGCCTATTCTGACGGCGCTTCTGCCGGAACCTTGTCTTGAAGCTCTAATTCTTCAAGGAATAAAGTCACGATCAGGGCGACCGCCGCAATGGCGGCCCCAAGAAAGAAGACCGGATGCAAAGCGTCAGTAAACGCCGTTAGCACTATGTCCTGCGCCTGCGGTGGAAGTGCGGCGATCATATCGGCGTTCATGCTTTCAGCGCGTGCCCCTGCGGGCAGACTGTCACCGATTTTGGCCAACAATTGATTGGTGAACATCGCCCCAAAGATCGCAACACCGACCGACCCGCCGATCTGGCGGATCATTGTGAAACCAGCCGTTCCGACCCCCATCATTGCGCGCGGTATCGCGTTTTGGATCGCCGTCGTGCCAACAGACATCGTTGGACCGATCCCAAGACCAACGAGCAACATCATCCCCATGACCTGCCATGTAGGCGTGTCGGGTTGGATCGTGGCCAGCCACAGCATGCCCATCACCAAAACGGCTGTGCCAAGCAATGGCAACCTGCGGTAGCGCCCCGTCTTGCTCATAATGCGGCCCGAAGTGATAGAGGCCACAAGGATGCCGAGCATGAGCGGTAGCAGTTGCAGACCAGAATTTGTCGGCGTCACGCCTTTTGCGACCTGGAGGTAAAGCGGAATAAATGTCAGCGCCCCGAACATGGCCGCGCCGACGATGAATGCGATGATGCTAAAGACGCTGAACGTGTTGATTTTGAACAAGCTCATCGGAAGAATCGGTTCTGCTGCCTTTTGCTCGACGATGACAAACGCGACCATTGCCGCGATGGCCGCAGCGATCAGGCCTAGGATGATCGGATCGCCCCATGGATAGCTTCGCCCGCCCAAGGTGGTCGCTAGGACCAAAGCGGTTAGGGAAACACTAAGAAGTATCGCGCCGAGGTAGTCTATTTTGGGCGTCGTGCGTTGGCCTTTGGCCTTAAAGGCAAAGGCGAAAATTGTGAGTGAAATAATGCCCAGCGGCAGGTTTACGAAGAAAATCCAATGCCAGCTAAGATTGTCGACGAAGAACCCTCCGGCCAGAGGTCCGGCGACGGACGACAAACCGAAAACGCCGCCGAAGATGCCTTGGATTTTGCCGCGTTCGCGCGGAGGGATGACGTCCCCTATCACGGTCAAAGCAAGGACGAACAGACCGCCGCCGCCAAGACCCTGGATCGCGCGCGAGACGATCAGAAAGGTCATGCTTTGGCTGAAACCGGCAAGGATTGATCCCAAAAGGAACAGAACCACCGCGATTTGCATCATCAGTTTGCGGCCGTAAAGATCGCCTAGCTTACCATAGAGTGGGGCCACGATTGTTGACGTCAGCAAGTAGCTTGTGACAACCCAGCTAAGCTGATCAACCCCGCCGAGGTCAGAGACGATGGTGGGCAATGCGGTCGACACGATGGTTTGGTCGAGCGACGCCAACAGCAACATGACCGCGACGGCCCAGAGGATCAGCTTGGGCGATCCTTGATCGTTTTTGACTTCAGTTTGCTGTGCGTTGGTCATGTCATGTCCATTTCTAAACTGGGTAGTTTATCCGACATACGCCCGTACCTTCACATCCACCACACAAAAATGGCGCCAAAAGGCGCCATTGTCTGCGGGTATGGTGCGCGCCTCAGAGTTTGAGGTTTGGGATGATCTGCTTCTTACGGCTCATGATACCCGGCAGGACAACCGCGTCGCCGTCAACCGATGCGCCAAAGCTTTTCTCGGCGATGGTTTTGACGGTGTCGTTGGGGACCAGCAGCGTGGCTTCTTCGTTCAGGATGTCTACGACGAACAGGAGAACCTGATCAACGCCGTCTTCGTCTGCAACGGTGGTCATTGTGGTCATCAGGCTGGCCTTACGGTCCAGAACGATTGACGGCGCGGTGGTTTCTAGAACCGAGACCCGGAACTTGGTGCCTTCGACGGCGTATTCCTTGCTGTCCATGCGCAGCAATTCAGCGTCCGAAAATTCCGAAACGTCAGATTTTGCGGCGAACATATCAGCCGCATAGGCTGCGATGTCGATCTTCAATTCAGACGCCAATTTCTCGGCAACTGCCTTGTCGTGAGGCGTAGTGGTCGGGCTGCGAAATTCCAGCGTGTCAGAAAGGATGCAGGTCAATGCAGCGCCTTTGACGGCTTCGGGCATCTTTGCCATGTCGTCACCAATCAGGTCGTACATGATGGTCGCGGTGCAGGCCAAGGGGCGCACGGTGATGTCAATCGGGCCTTTGGTTTCTAGGCCGCCAACCAGCTTGTGGTGGTCGATGATCGCTTGGATATCCGCATTGTTGATGTTCGCCGGCAACTCAGCCGGGTTGTTGGTGTCAACGATCACAACCGCTTCGTCATCCGCCACATCCGAAATGATCGCAGGCTTTTCGAGGTTCCAACGCTCAAGCATGAACGCGGCTTCGGTGTTTGGTTCACCAAGCAGAACTGGCGTCGCGGCGACGCCCTTGATCTCGTTCATGTACCATGCCCAAATGATCGGAGAGCCTGTGGAATCTGTATCTGGGGCCTTGTGGCCGAAAATTTTGGTTGTCATGTCACAATCCTGAATAGTCTCAAATTTGTTGGTGTTATATGCAGGTGCAGCATTGTTGTCACGTCTTGAAAGAGCTCTGCGACTTCCCGTCATGGCGGGTATGCAAGGATGTTGGATCGACGGCGAAAATGGGTTAGGATTCTGGAATGGCCAAATTATCTGAAACTGACCTTTATGCCCCGATCAAAACTTGGCTTGAGGGTCTCGGGTATGATGTCAAAGCCGAGGTCGGCGCGGCCGATGTGGTGGCAGTGCGCAACGGCGAGGTGCCGCTGATCGTCGAAATGAAGCTTGGGTTTTCATTGACTCTGTTGCATCAGGCCGTGGCACGTCAGTCGATAAGCGACAATGTCTACGTCGCCGTTCCGCGCTGGTCCGGCAAGACGGGGTGGCGGACGTTCAAACGCAATGTCGGGCTTTGCAAGAGATTGGCGCTGGGGGTTGTCAGCGTACAACTGTCCGATGGATCGGTGCAGGTTCACGCCGACCCGCGCGAATTCAAGCCTCGGAAATCAAACCCGCGGCGGTCGTCGTTGATGTCCGAATTCACCCGCCGTGAAGGCGATCCCAACACGGGTGGCACCAACGGCAAGGTTGTGACGGCCTATTTGCAGGACGCCCAGAAATGCGCGGATCACTTGTTGGCCAGCGGATCGGCCAAAGGCGCTGACGTCAAAGGGGCAACAGGCGTGGTCAACGCCACCCGGATCATGCGGGACAACCACTATGGGTGGTTCGCCCCGCTTGGCAGCGGTGTCTACACACTGACCCCTGCGGGCAGAGCGCGCAGGGTCGCAGGGGCTGATTCTTAACCTCCGCATGATCCTGACGACCCATCGACCATTTCAAAGCCTGCGCAAGCTGTTGAATTGCTGCTATTTCCACCGGATTGCTGCTCAAGCGTTGACACCGCGTGCGCCAGTTCCTAACTATGCGTCGTTAGCACTCGACTTAGGTGAGTGATAATGGTGCCCATGAGGGGCCGAAAAAAAGAGAAACATTGAGATTAGGAGCTACATGTCAATGTCACTAACACCTCTTCACGACCGTGTTCTAGTTCGCCGCGTAGAAGGCGAAGAGAAAACTTCAGGCGGACTTTATATCCCTGAAAGCGCAAAAGAAAAACCAGCCGAAGGCGAGATCATCGCTGTAGGCGCAGGCCTTCGCAACGAATCCGGCGAGCGTATCGCGCTAGACGTAAAAGTTGGCGACACGGTTCTGTTTGGCAAATGGAATGGTCAGGACGTCACCGTCGACGGCGAAGAGCTGCTGATGATGAAAGAATCCGACATTATGGGAATTATCGGCTAATCGCCGTTTCCATCATCCTTTCGAAACATACTAAATATTCCAGGAGCAAGCACAATGGCTGCTAAGGACGTAAAATTTGGAACAGACGCGCGCAATTCTATGCTGCGCGGCGTTAACATCCTCGCGGATGCTGTAAAAGTGACCCTCGGCCCTAAAGGCCGGAACGTGGTCCTCGACAAGTCGTTTGGTGCACCACGCATCACGAAAGACGGCGTATCTGTCGCCAAAGAGATCGAGCTTGAAGACAAGTTTGAAAACATGGGCGCACAGATGGTCAAAGAGGTTGCATCACGCACCAATGACGAAGCTGGCGACGGCACAACAACTGCTACAGTTTTGGCTCAGGCTATCGTTCGCGAAGGCATGAAGTCGGTTGCTGCGGGCATGAACCCCATGGACCTAAAGCGCGGCATTGACTTGGCGACGACCAACGTCGTTGCATCGCTTAAGTCTGCTGCACGCGAAGTCAAAGACAGCGACGAAGTTGCGCAGGTTGGCACAATCTCGGCCAACGGCGAAGCTGAAATCGGTCAGCAGATTGCTGGTGCGATGCAGAAAGTCGGCAACGAGGGCGTTATCACTGTTGAAGAGAACAAAGGTCTTGAAACAGAGACTGATGTTGTTGAAGGCATGCAGTTCGACCGTGGCTACCTGTCACCTTACTTCGTCACCAACGCTGACAAAATGACAACCGAGCTGGAAGACTGCCTGATCCTGCTTCACGAAAAGAAACTGTCGTCTTTGCAGCCAATGGTTCCACTGCTCGAGTCGGTTATCCAGTCGCAAAAGCCTCTGATGATCATTGCAGAAGATGTTGAAGGCGAAGCGCTTGCAACTTTGGTTGTGAACAAACTGCGCGGCGGTCTGAAAATCGCTGCTGTTAAAGCACCTGGTTTTGGCGATCGTCGTAAAGCAATGTTGCAAGACATCGCTATCTTGACCGGTGGTCAGGTTATCTCGGAAGACCTCGGCATGAAGCTTGAGTCGGTCACTATGGACATGCTTGGTACCGCTAAGAAAGTTCAGATCACTAAAGACGAAACAACAATCGTTGATGGTGCTGGTGAGAAAGCCGAAATCGAAGCACGCGTAAGCCAGATCCGTCAGCAGATCGAAGAAACAACTTCGGACTATGACCGTGAAAAGCTTCAAGAGCGTGTCGCGAAACTGGCTGGTGGCGTTGCTGTTATCCGCGTTGGCGGCATGACAGAAACCGAAGTCAAAGAGCGTAAAGACCGTGTAGACGATGCGCTGAACGCGACTCGTGCTGCTGTACAAGAAGGTATCATCGTTGGTGGTGGTGTTGCTCTTGTTCAGGCTGCAAACGGACTTGAAGGTCTTGAAGGTGCGAACTCGGATCAGAACGCTGGTATTTCCATCGTTCGCCGCGCACTTGAAGCTCCTCTGCGTCAGATCGCTGAAAACGCTGGTGTTGACGGTGCTGTAGTCGCGGGCAAAATCCGTGAAAGCAACGACACATCATTCGGCTTTAACGCACAGACAGAAGAATATGGCGACATGTTCAAATTCGGCGTTATCGACCCAATGAAAGTAACCCGTACTGCGCTAGAAGATGCAGCTTCGATCGCTGGTCTGTTGATCACAACAGAAGCCATGGTTGCCGATAAGCCTTCTGAAGGCGGCGCTGCTGGTGGCGGCATGCCTGACATGGGCGGCATGGGCGGCATGATGTAAAAAAGGCGTCCTTCGGGCACCTATTTTAC